>ENA-ORDP01000100-ORDP01000100.1-marine-sediment-metagenome-genome-assembly--contig:-NODE-100-length-53245-cov-3.911299_pt1 | contig 53245 bp, 47 predicted proteins | sample MGYA00248627_ERZ508539 | MGnify/ENA primary metagenome ERZ508539 (study PRJEB26208, sample SAMN05571518) | marine sediment metagenome | biome: deep sea; feature: Hydrothermal vent; material...
ACGTTCCTATTTCCAGAATAGACGAACGGGCGTCTAATTCTCCCCAATATCTACGATATCCAACTAGTTTCAGCATACCAAGACTACTATTTCTTTACACTTTTATTTAGTCAGGCGTCGCAAGATTAGATGTGAAAAAAATCTGTTTTAAAGGTAATTAGATAGATTAATCAACATTATATACCAAAAAGTATATCAGTGGGGTAGTTGGGTCTTAGTGGGACACGACTTATTTAATGCTCTGATGTGATTAGTTACCAGAGCATACAGGCGGTATATTTAACTTCATATGAGAAATGCAAAAGACGCCCCAAAGGCAGAAAAGTACGGATAAGAACTAGCAGTATTACTTACCTGGCACCTAATGCCGAAAATGCCTCATCCCCGTAAACACCATCGCTATCCCATGCTCATCCGCTGCCGCTATCACCTCATTATCACGCATAGACCCACCCGGCTGTATGACCGCGGTGACGCCCACCTCGGCCGCTGAATCCAGCCCATCCCGGAAAGGGAAGAATGCATCCGATGCCATTACCGAACCTTTGACTTCGAGATCGGCATCCTGTGCCTTGATGGCGGCGATGCGGGCGCTGTAGACACGGCTCATCTGGCCGGCACCTACACCGATGGTCATGTTGTTTTTGCAGTAGACGATGGCGTTGGATTTAACATGCTTGGCGACCTTCCAAGCAAACATCAGGTCAGCCAGTTCAGCATCGCTGGGCGCGCGTTTGGTAACGACCTTCAGATCACTGGCGTTGATCATGCCGGTGTCGCGGCTTTGTACCAGCAGGCCACCGATGACGCGTTTGTAGTCCAGTGCGGCGGGGCTGTCGCCTGTCCACAGTCCAGAGTCGAGTACGCGGACGTTTTGTTTGCTGCTGAGTACCTCGGCGGCTTCGACTGATATTTCCGGTGCGATAATTACTTCGACAAACTGCCGCTCGATAATCGCGCTGGCGGTATCGGCGTCGAGCATGCCATTGAATGCGATAATACCGCCGAATGCGGAGGTTGGGTCGGTCTGGTAGGCGAGCTGGTAGGCTTCCAGCAGGCTGGATGATACCGCAACGCCACAGGGGTTGGCGTGTTTGACGATCACGCAGGCCGGTTGTTCGAATTGTTTAACACATTCCAGTGCGGCATCGGTGTCGGCGATGTTGTTATACGACAGTTCTTTGCCCTGAATCTGTTTACTGCTGGCAACACAGGCGGTGGTGTTGTTAGGTTCGACATAAAATGCGGCCTGTTGATGCGGGTTCTCGCCGTAGCGCATGCCCTGTTTGTGCATAAACTGCAGGTTCAGGCTGTGCGGGAAGTTGGTGGCTGCGCCTTCAGGGTTGAGTGTGCCCAGGTAGTTGGCGATGGTGCCGTCGTAGTGCGCGGTGTGTTCGAATACGGAACGGGCCAGGCGGAAGCGGGTCGCTGCGCTTACCTCGCCATCATGGCTACGCATTTCTTCCAGTACCAGCGGGTAATCGTCTGCATTAACGATGACGGTGACGGCATCGTGGTTCTTGGCTGCGGCGCGCAGCATGGTTGGGCCACCGATGTCGATGTTCTCGATCGCGTCCTGCAGGCTGCAGCCGTCTTGCGATACGGTGTTCTCAAACGGGTACAGGTTAACCACAACCAGATCGATGGGCGGGATGTCGTGTTCCTGCATGGCGTCATCATCGGTGCCGCGTCGGCCTAGCAGGCCTCCGTGTATGCGTGGGTGCAGGGTTTTCAGGCGACCGTCCATCATTTCCGGGAAGCCGGTGTAATCGGATACTTCGGTTACGCTGATGTCCTGCTCAGCGAGCAGGCGTGCGGTGCCTCCGGTAGACAGGATCTCGATGTTCCTGGCCTGCAGGGCGCGGGCGAATTCTACAATACCGGTTTTGTCTGATACGCTGATCAGAGCGCGTTGTATGGCTGCCATGTATGGGTTTCCGTATGAGGCTAGTCGAGTTGGTGGCGCTTGAGTTTTTTTCTGAGGGTGCTGCGTGTGATACCCAGTATCTGTGCTGCGTGGGTCTGGTTGCCGCCCATCTGCTGCATGACCATATCCAGTAATGGCTTTTCAACTTCGTCGATCACCATGCGGTACAGGTCATTGCCTGCATGTCCGTCAAGGTCCTCGAAGTATTTTCCCAATGCCAGGCGTACGGTATCAGCCAGTCTGCTGTCGGTTTTGATGTCGTTTTCGTTATATTTATCCTGCTTGGTGTAGGCAGGTGACTCCATACTGCTGTAGTTCATGCGGCTTTTTCCCCTTTATTATTTGCCAGGCGGTCAAAGAATTCCCGCGTTATGGCTAGTTGTTGTTGTTGTGTTTCAGCCTTGTTTACGGTGTGACGAAAGGCAGCACCCCCATGCTGGCCCTTGCTATACCATGAGATATGCTTGCGTGCCATGCGTACACCGGTAAATTCGCCATAGAACTCATACAGATTGGCCAGATGGCCGAGCATGATGTCGCGGATTTCGGTTATGTCTGGTTCGGGTAGTTTCTCGCCGGTTTTCAGAAAATGCTCTATTTCGCGGAAGATCCAGGGTCGGCCCTGTGCGGCGCGGCCGATCATCACTGCATCGGCGCCGGTGTAATCGAGTACAAAACGGGCCTTTTCCGGAGTTTTGATATCGCCGTTGGCGATGACCGGTATGCTGATCGCATTTTTGACTTCGGCTATGGTGTCGTATTCGGCATCACCCTTGTAGCCGCAGGCGCGTGTACGCCCGTGTATGGCCAGTGCCTGTATGCCGGACTGTTCGGCGATGCGGGCTATATTAATGGCATTGCGGTTGCTCAGGTCCCAGCCGGTGCGGATTTTCAGGGTAACCGGAATGTCGACGGACTGGACCACTGCTTCCAGTATCTCGGTAACCAGCTTTTCTTTTTGTAGCAGGGCAGACCCTGCCATTACGTTGCAGACTTTTTTGGCCGGGCAGCCCATGTTGATGTCGATAATCTGTGCGCCCTGTTCGGCGTTATAGTGTGCGGCATCGGCCATCATTTGGGGCTCGGCACCGGCTATCTGAATAGAGCGGGGTTCGACTTCACCATCGTGGTTGGCGCGGCGTCTGGTTTTTTCGCTGCCCCACAATAATGAATTGGAAGACACCATTTCAGAAACGGCAAAACCGGCACCCAGTGATTTACACAATTGTCTGAACGGCCGATCGGTGACGCCAGCCATAGGCGCGAGCACCAGATTATTGTTCAGTTTGTAGGGTCCGATTTGCATGGTGATGGTCGTTATTTTTTTGGTTTCGAAACGGACTACGAATCATACCTTTATTCAGCAGACGGATAAAGCGGCTTTTTGTGAAATTAAGGTGAGGTTTTAGTTGAAAAATGAAAAGAACTTTGTTTACCGCAGGTTAAAATCAACACCTGATGTGGCTTGCTGGATAGATTGTCTGGTTGTGTTGTCGTTGTGCTACAAAAAATCAAACTCATAGGTTGATACAGGCTGTTCCGGCTTAAAAAACCGTAAATCCAGTGTCACTTGTCGGCCGGGTAGCATGCCTTGCTGGATGGACTGGTCAGCCAGATATTCCTCGGGTTTTATTCTGCGCATCGCGATTACCTGATTGTTGGTATCAGACAGGGTAACCTGGACAATGGGGTAGGCCTGTTTGAAACGGGCCTGATTAACAAACATGGCGCGTACGCGCAGTACGTTGTCCTGATCCGAATCCTGCGCTATTTCACGTTGTAGTAGTTCAATGCTTTGCAGCTCCCGGCGCAGCGGGATGTGGCAGTCGATTAGTTTGCAGTAGCTTTCGATCCAGGGACGGTAGTTGCTCGATTGTGCCAGTTCGTTGCGTATCACGTAGATGTACTGTAGCCCTAGCGCCAGAATAAGCAGAACCGCGCCGCTGTTCCAGGCCAGGCGGCGCACGCGGTGGGTCGCAATGACGGCATTGTGCAGACCGGCTTCCATTAATTCACTTTCCAGTTGTTCAGACAGCTTGCCTGCAGAGGGGCTGGAATCCTGGCTGGCAGATTCCATGTAATTAGGTATGGGTTCGGATTCCAGTTCCTGTTGTCCCGCTTCGAGGTTTTGTTCTGAGCCCTGCTCAGGATTAAGGTCAGAGCCCTGTGTGGCGGCCTCAAAGCGGGATAGGTCAATGTCACCATACAGCTCATCCTGTTCCTCCAGTGAGGCGCTGAACATCACGGACATTTCGTCGTCATGCTCGTCATCCTCGTCTTCTTCAATGATGATGGGTACGAGATCGCTACCAGGTGAGTTGTCAGTTTCTACCGGGGGAGAGGCCTGACTTTTTTTGTCAGGGTCCGGGATCAGACATTCGTAGGCATCAAATTCGAATTGGCAGACACTGCAGGAGACCTGTCCATCGGCGATATCGAGGTGTTCTCGGTTAAGCCGGAAGATGGTTTCGCATTTTGGGCATTGGCATAACATTTATATTGACTAGACTAATTCACTTTGCGCCGGCCTTCCAGACAAATCCATCCCTGTTCTTCGGTCATGGTTAGCCAGTCGACGGTATTGGCATAGGCCTGTTTAACAGACTCGGCCTGTTCAAGCAGTACCCCGGACAGTACCAGGCTGGCGCCTGGTTTGAGCAAACGGGCCAGTACCGGTGCCAGCTCCTGCAGAGGCCCGGCCAGTATGTTGGCGATCAGCAAGTCGACTTTGTGCTTGCTTTCTTTGCCCACTTCGGTGGGCGAGCAGACCAGCAGTCGGTCGGTGACCTGATTACGCTGAGCGTTGTCATGGCTGGCCTGCAGAGCCTGCGGATCGTTGTCCACGGCGGTAACCTGATCGGCCTTTAGCAGCAAGGCGGCGATGGCCAGTACGCCAGAGCCACAACCGTAATCGATGACCTGTTTATTGGCAGGTGGATGCGCATCCAGCCAGCGCAGGCACAGGGCCGTGGTGGGGTGGGTGCCGGTACCGAAGGCCAGCCCCGGGTCGAGCATGATATTGACCGCATCGGGTTCGGGTGGCTGGTATACGCTGGGGCATATCCATAACCGCGTACCAAAGCGCATGGGTTTAAAGTCGTCCATCCATGCGCGCACCCAGTCACGATCCGCAATGGTTTCAGTCTTCAGTTGGGGTTCTGCCGCATCGCTACCCAGCATGTTAAAAATGTCGCTGCTGATTTGTTCAGCATTGGCGTTGTCATCAAACAGGCCGGTTACCACGACTTGTTGCCAGATGGGGGTTTCACCCGGGCCGGGTTCCAGCAAAGGCTGATCGGCTGCATCGGAGAGGGTGACTGACAGGGCACCACAGGTTTCGAGTGTCAGTTCATAGAGACTGGCTGTGTCAGGATTGGGTGCATACAGGGAGATCTGGAACATTAGTTTAAGGAGTCTCTGATTAATCATCAAGTAGTGGTGATTCCAGGGTAAGCTCAAGTCCTCTACTCGGCACCGTTTTCCAAGACCCTGTCATACTCTGCCATATACCATTTATACCATTTATACCATTTATACCATTTATACCATTTATACCATTTATACCTTAGTAATTACAATATGTTAGCTTATTTTAAGTCGGCTGAAAGTGTCAGCAGGTGTCTGAAATAGGTCTGAAAACCGCACTTAGACTGCGCTCAAACTCCAACGATGTCCCTGTCCGTTCCGCTGCATTCCACTCACGTTCCATATCGGATACAAACTAACACATATACTGAACATGCCAGTATCCTGGATTTACGCCAGCGGGCTTACCCGTTTCCTATGTATAGCTTCTAATAGCGTTAGTTATTCTGTATATAACGCTTAGCCCTTAACCCTGGCAATCCCTTATAGACAAACCACCTCATATTCATCTCACCAGGCCATGGTGTCCAGGCCAATACCCCGAAATAAGGTCAACCATGCCGCACCCATGGACCGTGTATTTGATTCTCAGCTGAATGGCTCTTTGAAGCGTCTCGCTGCGAACGGTGATGAGAAATGCGGGCCAGGAAAAAACACTAAAGAAAATGATGTAAGTGACGATATTGAAGAAAGTAGCGAAAATGACGAAACTGATGATTAAATAATTATTCTGTAAATCAATGGAATAAAAGATTAGCACGGTAGAAAACAGAGGATTAAAGCGACCTTTAATATTGTCAACGAGGAATAAATGATGAAACTGACAGTCCAGAATAAATTATTCACAGGCTTTGCTGTAGTGCTGGTGCTTGTCGCACTGGTGTCAATCAACAACTATATCAAGATGGTCGCAAACAGCAACATTGAGCATCGTCTGTTGAAAGTACGCATGCCAACGGTGATGGCCGGTATGCAGCTGGTCGATGGTATCCACCTCTCTCTGGCCGGGTTGCGCGGCTACATGATTCTGGGTAAAGACCCGGCCAAGGCTGATAAACTCAAGGCTGAACGTCAGCGTGGCTGGGTTCTAATCGACACAGCCCTGGCGGAAATGGACGAGTTTGCCAATAATTGGACTGACCCAAAAAATATCGAGATGTTGAACCAGATGAAGGGCCTGGTGGAGCAGTTCCGTACCGCCCAGCAGGAAGTGGAAGACATCTCCCATACACCTGCAAACATCCCTGCTCTGAATCTGCTGCTGACCGAGGCTGCACCACGGGCTGCGAAAATTCTCGGTGCGGTTAGTGTCATCATTGATGAAGAGTCCACGCTGGATGCCACCCCGGAACGCAAAAAGCTATTGAAGTTGCTGGCCGACAGTCGTGGTTCCTTTGCTGTGGGCCTGGCCAATATTCGCGCCTTCTTGCTATCAGGCGATACAAAGTTTGCGAATAACTTTCAGGCCAAATGGAAGGTAAACGAGGCACGCTACAAAGAACTTCTGGGCATGACTGGCCTGTTTAATTCTACCCAGGCCCAGGCATGGGATACCTATAAAAGCGTGCGTGCCGAGTTTGTACCGCTGCCTGACAAAATGTTTGAGCTGCGCAGCGGCAAAGACTGGAACCTGGCCAACTACTGGTTAGGCACCAAGGCGGCACCCAGGGCCGGTGCCATTATGCGCATCCTCAAGGACATGCGCGCCTCGCAGGATAACCTGGCTGCAACAGACGAAGCATTGCTGGCAAGCGAATTCACCTCGATGAAAACCGTGATGATTATCGGCACGCTAATCGCCCTGGGCATAGGTGTGTTGGTTTCTGTTTTCATCAGCCGTATGATCACCGTACCGTTGAAAGCAGTAGTGGCTCGCGCCAAGGCTGTTGCCGGTGGCGATCTCACCGGTGCTGCCCTGGAGTCAAAAGGACATGATGAGCTGGCCGAGTTAAGCGGCGCGATTAACGACATGAATAGCAGTCTGCGGGACGTTGTTGAACGGATTACGGGCTCGGCGCAACATATAGGCAGTTCTTCCGAGGAGCTCTCGGCCATCACCGAGCAGACCAGCCAGAGTATCTACGAGCAGCAATCGCAGACCGAGCAGGTGGCCACGGCGATGAACGAGATGAGTGCCACGGTGCAGGAGGTGAGCAAGAACATCACCGGCACAGCACAGGCTGCTGAAGAAGCCAACAAGGAAACGATCGAGGGTCGCAAGGTGGTAGACGAAGCCATACAGGCCATTGAGCAACTTGCCGGGCAGATTGAAAACGCGTCGTCTGTGATACACCAGCTGGAACAGGACAGCGAAAATATCAGTGCGGTCATGGACGTTATTCGCGGTGTCGCCGAGCAGACTAACTTGCTGGCACTGAACGCCGCCATTGAGGCAGCCCGCGCCGGTGAGCAGGGCCGTGGCTTCGCGGTAGTGGCTGACGAGGTGCGTACCCTGGCTGGCCGCACCCAGCAGTCCACGGAAGAAATCAACCAGGTGATCGAAAAACTCCAGGCCGGTTCCCGCAAGGCCGTAGAGGTAATGAACAAGAGTCGTGAAGAAGCCCAGTCCGTGGTCGATCACGCCACCAATGCGGGCACATCACTATCAGTGATTTCCTCGGCGGTGGAGCGCATCAACGGCATGAGTGCCCAGATCGCCAGCGCGGCGGAGCAGCAGAGCGCCACAGCCGAGGAGATCAATCGCAACATAACGAACATCACCGAAATGGCTAATGAGACCACCGCCGGGGCACAGCAAACGTCCACCGCCAGTGGTGACCTGGCCCGTCTGGGCACCGAGCTACAGGGATTGGTTGGGCAGTTCAAGGTTTGAGAATACCCACCTACTAGAGAAATACATGGGAGTCAGACTATGTCAACGCTAATGCAATCGGTCGATGAACGCACACGCCTCGCGGGTACAAACCGACTGGAAGTTTTGTTGTTCAGCCTGCGGGGTCATACCATACCCGTGATCAACCTGCCTAAATACTGCGGTATCCCGGTTGAGGAAAGCCGAGCATCATGATCGTTACCGAATACAACAAGCACGTGCAGGGCTTTCTGGTGCATTCGGTAGACAGCATCATGCGTCTGGCGTGGGAAGACGTCAAAGTGCCGCCGTCCATGGTGGGCAACCAACACGGCGGCCTGGTTACCGCTGTGACCGAGTTGGCAGACAAAATCCTGATTATGATCATGGATGTCGAGAAGGTGTTGTCCGAGGCGGCAGGCTTGTACGATGACGATACAGTCTACGACGGGATCTCCTCTGTGGGTGATCAGAGCATGACAGTCCTGTACGTCGATGATTCCAGTGTAGCTCGACTGACCGGCTGCAATGCATTTTGACGGATATCGAAATGCCGGAGATGGATGGTTATGCCCTGACCCGCAAGATAAAAGACGATGATCGTTTCAAGGATCTTCCCGTCATCATGCATTCGTCTCTGAGTGCCGAGGCGAATCAGGCTCTGGGTGCGGGTGCAGATGCCTAAGTGGCAAAATTCGAACCGCGAGAGCTGGCCGCGACCCTGATGAAGATGATGCCTGCCTAAGAAGATAAATGCCTGGGGCGCTCTGATCAGTGTACGGTATTCAAAGCAGATAACCACACCGCGGCTGTAGCGATACAGTTCGTGATATGTAGAGATTAACCAAGAGGATTGCATGACAGAAAAGCAGAAAGACTATTTTACCAGCCGTGAGGCTGCCGAGCGACTGGATGTGTCTGTGAGCACCATTCAGCTTTGGACAAATAATGGTCTTTTACGTGCATGGACTACAGCAGGAGGACATCGGCGTATTGTGCGCAGTTCAGTCGAGGAAATACTAGGCCAGCAGCAGGCTGTTTCAAGTGTACAAAAACCGGATGAGCAATTGTCGATTGTTGTTGTGGAAGATAATGCACAACAGCTACGGCTGTATGAAAAACAATTTCTTGCCTGGCACATGAATACGCGGGTGGTCATGGCCAAAGATGGTTATCAAGGCCTGATCAAGATTGGCAGCACCTTACCCGACGTCATTATCACCGATTTAAAGATGCCCAATATGGATGGCTTTCAGATGATCAGGGCGCTGAAAGAGTTGCCAGAGTTAGAGCACAGCATAATTATTGTTGTGAGTGGTCTTAAGGAAGACGAAGTAAAGACCAGGGGTGGATTACCGGAGGGCGTGTACTTGTTTACCAAACCGATCCCTTTCAAAAACCTGGAAACCCTGATACGTGAGAAAACACGTACAAAGGTTGCGTAACACATTACAAGATAACTGAAGAACAGACAGAATTAGAGAGAGGAACTCATGGCGGCATCCAGCGGATCGGGTCTGGCAGTAAAACTGGCTGCATTGCAGGTGAACTTTAAGCAACAGCTTTCCGGCAAGCTTGCTGAAATTGAGCGCCTGTGGGCGGGCTGTTATCAGAATAATGCAAGCAGCGCCAATCTGGTGGATCTTCATCGCATGGTTCACAGCCTGGCCGGTTCCAGTGCTACCTTCGGTGCAGTGGCCGTGAGTCTCGTTGCGCGAGAAGTAGAACAGACGCTGAAACTTCTATTAAAAGAGCCTGGTCAGGCGTCGCCCTTTTCCAGTGAAATACAACAACAATTAGATGAATTGTTACCCAGGCTAAGGCAGGCTGCTGAAGAATGGCAGCCTTCAAACATTTTCTCTATTCGACCCGGCGAATCAAAAGATCAGTGTGCTGGTAATCTTGTTTATCTGGTGGAAGATGATGAGCTTTTAGCGGCAGATCTGGTTGCAAAGCTTGAACAAGCCAACTATCGAGTGCAGCACTTTACTGAATTGAGTGGTTTGGAAGCCGCCTGTGAAAAGGAAATCCCGGTGGCAATCATCATGGATATGGTTTTCAGGGATGGTAATATTGTGGGTGCGGAGCATATTCCCAGAATAGTAGACAAGCTACACATCTCTCCGCTGGTGATCTTCATTTCAGAGCATGATGAAATCGAAGCCCGTCTTGCTGCAGTGCGCGCGGGTTCCCACCGTTATTTCTGTAAACCACTGAAGGTGAATAAACTGATCCGGGCTCTGGACGGGTTGACGGCGCGGCAGGAAAAAACGCCCTATCGGGTATTGCTTATCGATGATGACGAAACCTTACTGGAGTACTGTGCGACTGTGCTGCGCGAAGCAGGTATGGATGTTGAAACTCTGTCCAACCCTCTGCAGGGTCTGAAAGTATTGACCGAGTTTAAACCGGATGTTGTCATCATGGATGTATATATGTCTGAATGTTCAGGGCCTGAGCTGGCCCAGGTAATTCGCCAGGATGATGCGTGGGTCATGGTTCCTGTCATATTTTTATCCGTCGAATCGGATCTCAATCGTCAACTGGCAGCCTTGAATCTTGGCGGTGACGACTTCCTGGTAAAACCCGTGGAGGCAGGTCATCTGGTGGCAGTGGTTACTGCCAGGGCAAAACGGGCACGCAGGACCATTCAACTCAATAAAGATCTGAAAAATGCGCTGAGAGAAAGCAAGTTCCAGCTTTTCACCATGGATCAGCATGACATTGTCAGTACGACCGATGTCACCGGCCGAATTATCAGTGTGAATGACAAGTTCTGTGAAATCAGCGGCTACAGTCGCGAAGAATTGCTGGGGCAGAATCACCGCATACTCAAGTCAGGTTACCATCCCGACTCATTTTATAAAGATTTGTGGAACACCATCACCCAGGGCAAGGTTTGGCATGGCACTATATGTAACTGTAGAAGGGATGGCAACGAATACTGGGTGGAATCCACCATCGTTCCCTTTCTGGATAATAACGGAAAACCCTATAAATATGTTCATGCCCGCACGGACATTACTGCACTCAGACAAAGTGAGGAACGCCTGCACAGTAGCCAGGTATTTGCCAACATCGGTACCTGGGACTGGCATATCAGGACAGGCGAGATGTACTGGTCGGTACTCGTTGGCCCGATGCTCGGTTATCAGCAAGGCGACCCTGATACCACCTACGAAAACTTCCTCTTCGCTGTGCATCCTGATGACCGCCAAATGGTGGAGAAGGCGGTGAACAGCTGCATTGAGCATGGCTGCGAATTTAACATCGAATACCGGATAGTGTGGCCGGATGGCAGTGTGCATTGGCTGCAGGCAGGTGGCGATGTCCTGCGCACCGAGGCAGGTGAGCCTCTGCATATGCTGGGTGTGATTCAGGACATCAGTATTCGCAAGTGTGCCGAACGGGACCTGATCAAGACTCGCGATGAGGCAGAATATGCCAACCGTGCCAAGTCACAATTTCTCTCCAGTATGAGCCATGAGTTACGTACACCTATGAATGCCATCATAGGTTTTAGTCAGCTTTTAAGAATCGATAACGATCAGCCTTTGAATGAATCCCAGCAGGAAAATGTCGATGAGATACTCAAGGCGAGTAACCATCTGCTGGAACTCATTAACGAGGTGCTGGATCTGGCCAGGATCGAGACAGGGCGTATTGACCTTTCTATCGAGACAGTCGTGCCTGGTGAGGTCATAGCTGAATCCCTGCAGCTGATTACGCCGTTAGCACAGAAACGTGGCATTGAAATCAGCTTGACTCTTGATGGGGCTAATATTACGTTTGAACAAGTGCTGCAGCAACATAATGCAGTACGGGCAGATCGTACCCGGCTCAAGCAAGTATTGCTTAACCTGTTGAGTAATGCGGTCAAATACAATTGTGAAAATGGCAAGCTCATCATAGCCTGTAACAACACCGAAAATAACCAGACCCGGATCAGCATTTCCGATACGGGTACCGGCCTTACCATGGAGCAGCAGTCTCAGTTATTCAAGGTCTTTAATCGACTGGGGGCGGAACAGTCAAATATTGAAGGCACGGGTGTTGGTCTGGTAATCACCAGGAATATCGTTGAACTCATGGGTGGTAGCATCGGTGTAGAGAGTCAGTCAGGCAAGGGCAGCACCTTCTGGATCGAATTACCAAATGCTACCTTGCATTCTGCACAAAAGAAGGAGTCTGATAAAAAGGGAGCCATGCAAGTACATACTATCATCAGACCTGAATACAAGCATACCGTGCTCTATATAGAAGACAATCCCGCAAACCTGCGGCTGGTAGCTCAATTGCTGGGACGTTTGCCTGATATTCATATGTGGAGCGCCCATGAACCGTTACTGGGTCTTGAACTGGCGGTGGAACATAACCCCGACCTGATTTTGCTGGATATTAATCTGCCGGGCATGAATGGTTTTGAGGTGCTTAACCAGCTTCGACAGAGGGAAGCAACCCGTGAAACACCGGTTATCGCCATTAGCGCCAACGCCATGCCTGGAGATATTAAAAAGGGGTTGGAAGCAGGTTTTGATGAATACATCACCAAACCGATTGATGTTGAGGCCCTGTTGCAGGCTTTGGATACTATGCTGACAGGTAATAACAAATAAAAGACATGAATACAATATCTGATCATCTATACAGGTGGTGCATATGGGCAGTCTTGCTTCTGGGTTTTGACATGCTAGTGGCTTGTTCACAAGATGACAATTCGAGAACTGTAAAGATCCTTAAGATTGCGGTACTGCCTGATCAGAGTGAGTCGCAACTGCACAGTAAATATCAGCCCTTGCAAGATTATATAAAATCTCGCACTGGCCTGAATTCTACGTTGCTGATACCTGCATCGTACAAAGAGTTGCTGCAATGGTTTGATGACAAGCATATTGATATGGCATTGTTTGGTGGCGTTACTTACGTAAAGGCTCATTTGCAGAGTAACGCAATTCCGTTAGTAATACGCGATGTGGATGGTCGTTTCAGAAGTATCGCGATAGTGAGCGCGAATAATCCTGCGAGCAGTTTACAGGACATTAAAGGTGCTTCACTGGCATTTGGATCTCGGCTCTCTACCTCTGGCCACTTAATGCCAAGATACTTTTTACGGCAGAATAATATCATTCCTGAAGAATTTTTTAGCAAGATTCTATATTCTGGCGCTCACGACGTCACTGCCGAATGGGTTCGCGATGGAAAAGTGGAGGCTGGGTTAACCCATTCGGGCATCGCAAACGAAATGTTCCTTGACGGACGATTAGGCAAGGATAAGGTTAAGGTTATCTGGAAATCTCCGCCTTTTGCTGATTATGTGTGGGCAGTGCAGCAAGACATCAGTAAGCAGCAAAGAACTATGATTCGGGATACTTTTCTGTACATGAATCAAAATGATGAAGGCAAACTATTGCTACAAAGCCTCGGCGCAAATTATTACATCCCGGCAGGAAATGACGATTTTAGCAAGCTGGAGCAGATTATCCTGCAAATGGAGCAACATGGACATAAACAATGAGAGTACTGGATACTACACTGGAAAGAACACAAATTAACCGTAGCGTATACGGGTTACTGGGCATGGTGGTTATTGTCTTCGTAACGATCCTCATTGTGCTCCAGTTACAACAGAATGAAATTCGGAATAGAGATGCTTTAACTAATGATTACCACCTGGCTATAAGTCTAAAGAGCCTGGCGCTACTTGGTGCAATTAATGCAACCAGAATATGGTTCCGTGATCATAGTATTGAGTACAAAAATAAAACCACCACTTCAGAATATACTGTAATCGAGTCACAGAGACATACGGAATTCTCGGAAAGAGACAAAACAGGTGCGCTTAAGAACGAAATCGAGAAACTTGTTGATGAAATCAATGCGACTCAGAGGCAATATGCAGACCCTGAATTTACTTCTATCAGCTCATTACTGGAAAAGGCGAACAGGGAAGTTCAGGCTAATTTAAGCAAGATGCAATCTACAGGCAAATATGCCAGTAAAATAATTGATGATAGTGTAGAGCTATTAATCCCGGTCATCCATCAGATGCAGCGTCTGCATAAGCATGCTTACCAGCAAATGCGGCTGTCAATAGATGATTTTCAGCGGGTCAAAGAGATTCAAATTATTAGTCTGATTATTGTGCTGGTGATAGTTGGCCTGTTTGGCGTTATAAGGATGTTACGTCATGTTCGTCACACGCTAAAAAATCTGACTAAGACACAGAATGAACTGCAAGAACGAGAACAGAACTTTAGCTTGTTAACCCGTAACATGCAAGATGGGGTTCTTGTGAACTTTGAAGGCAAGCATGTTTTTGCAAATAAAAGTATGGCTATGATGCTAGGTTATGAAAAACCAGAGGAACTAACTGGAACCAGGATCGAGGATATTGTGCACCCTGATGATGTAGATATGGTGTTAAGCCGATTTCGATCACGAATGAAAGGAAACGAAAAGCCGAGTCAATACGAAACCAGATTTATTACCAAAGCGGGTGATGTGTTAACTGTCGATCTCAGTGCCGCAAAGACCTTATGGAAGGGAAGGCCTGCCGGGATGGTTACAGTCAGGGATATTACCGAGCGTAAAAAAGATGAGCAGGCACTACAGCAATTCAAGTATACGCTGGATCAAACTCTTGATTGTGTATATCTGTTCGATGCCGAGAGTCTTCTCTTTATCTATGCAAATGAAGGTGCTATGCGGCAGATAGGTTATACTCGCGATGAACTGTTAGCCTTGCACCCTTATGACATCAAGCCGGAATATACCGAACAACAATTTCGCGATATTATCACTCTGCTACTGAATGGCGAGCAGTCATCACTCAATTTCGAGACTATCCATCAGCATAAGAATGGCCACTGTGTACCAGTGGAGGTTTTTATACAATTAATTTCATCGGAAGCGGGCGTGGCGCGCTTTATAGCCATTGTGCGTGATATTACCGATCGTAAGCAGGCAGAAACTGAACTCGACAAACATCGTGAGCATCTCGAAGAATTGGTTAAGGAACGCACTGTTGACTTGATGACTACCCGTGATGAGGCTGAAAAATCCAATGCCGCCAAATCCGAGTTTCTCTCCCGCATGAGCCATGAATTGCGCACACCCCTGAATGCTATACTCGGGTTTGGCCAAATACTTGAGATGGATGCCGAGGGGTTTAGCGACACTCAGCGAGCTAACGTTAAAGAGATTACTGATGCCGGCCAACACCTGTTGGAACTTATTAATGAAGTGCTGGATCTGGCCAAAATCGAATCCGGTAAGCTGGATATTTCTCTGGAGATAGTTTCTGTCGATGATCTGTTGCAGCAGTGTCTTACTATGATACAACCTCAGGCAAAAGCATGCCAGCTTGAAATCATTGATCTCATCAGTAAGCAGGGATATTACGTACAGACCGACTTCACTCGTGCAAAACAGGTGCTGTTAAATCTTTTATCCAATGCGGTGAAATACAACTGCTGCCAGGGACGTATTACGCTGACTAGCGAGGTTGTAGACAAAAATCGACTTCGTATTTTTGTTACAGATATGGGGAGCGGTTTGACGGAAGCGGAAATAGAAAGATTGTTTACGCCTTTTGAACGCATCGATTCTACGAATAATATTGAAGGTACAGGTATTGGTCTTGTTATCACCAAACACCTGATTGAACTCATGGGCGGTACAATTGGTGTTAAGAGCACACAGGGTGAAGGCAGTACCTTTTGGGTGGAGTTCGGACTGGCACGGGCACTGTCTGCTGGTGCATAAGACGAAAAGCATGAGCGAAATCAACAATCAAATGAATGTCGATCCAGGAAAGGCCAGTATCCTGGTTGTGGATGATGAGGCTGCCAATGTCAGGCTTCTGGAAAAAATGCTTGCGACGAGAGGGTATAGCAATGTGGTTTGTACCTTGGATCCAGATCAGGTCTTGCCACTGTACCAGAAATATAAAAGTGACTTGATTCTACTGGATATCAATATGCCGAAGCTGGATGGTTATGGCGTGATGGGCCAACTTAATAAGCTGACGAAAGGGTGTCCACCACCCATCCTGATATTAACAGCACAGCATGACCAGAGCTCTCGCCAGCGTGCACTGGATAGTGGGGCTCGTGATTATGTCACCAAACCTTTCGATGCCGATGAGTTGTTGTCTCGCGTTCGCAATTTGCTGGAAGTTCAGATGGCGCAAAAGTTTATGCATCGTCAAAATGAAATCCTTGAACAGAAGGTGCGGGAACGAACGCAGGCTATGCATGACACACGCTTGCAGGTTGTGCGTTGTCTAGGTCGAGCGGCAGAGTACCGCGACAATGAAACCGGCCTGCATATCATCCGTATGAGTAAGATGGCGGTGGTGATAGGCTCGGCTGCAGGCATGGATGATGAACAGTGTGATCTGCTGTTAAATGCAGCCCCGATGCACGATATCGGCAAGATTGGCATACCGGATCATATACTACTTAAGCCCGACAAGTTTGAACCCGAAGAATGGATGATTATGCAAACTCACGTTCAGATTGGCGCGGATATTCTTTCAGGAGACAATTCGGATTTAATGACCATGGCACGTGATATCGCCATTACTCACCATGAAAAATGGAATGGCAAGGGTTACCCCAACGGTCTTGAAGGCGAGGCAATACCGCTGACCGGTCGTATCACCGCACTGGCCGATGTATTTGATGCGCTGACTTCTGAGCGGCCTTACAAAAAGGCCTGGCCGGTGGAGAAGGCCGTGGAATTAATAAAAGAAGAAAGCGCAAAGCATTTTGATCCCATGCTTGTTGAGATTTTACTTGAAAGGCTTCCTGAGATTATCAAAATCAAGGAAAAATACGCCGAACCGGTTAACAAATAAGGCTAAAGGCCGAGTTTCTTCTCCAGGTAATGGATGTTTGTGCCACCGGCCTGAAACGCGCTGTCATCGAGCAGGTCGCAGTGCAGCGGGATGTTGGTTTTAATCCCTTCGATGACAATTTCTGACAGCGCCATACGCATACGCCGCAGTGCAGATTCGCGGGTGTCACCGTAGGCAATCAGCTTGCCGATCATGGAATCATAATGCGGTGGCACACGATAGTTGTCATAGATGTGCGTGTCGATGCGAATACCGGGTCCGCCGGGAGCATGAAATTCTTCTATGGTTCCGGGGCAGGGCATGAAGTTGGTCGGGTCTTCGGCGTTCAGGCGACATTCAATCGCGTGGCCCTTGATCTTGATGTCTTCCTGGCGGTAGCTTAACGGTTCGCCGGCTGCGATCAGCAGTTGTTCCTTGATGATGTCCACGCCGGTAATTTCTTCGGTGACCGGGTGTTCAACCTGCACGCGGGTGTTCATTTCAATGAAATAGAATTCGTCATTTTCATACAGAAACTCAAAGGTGCCGGCACCGCGATAACCGATATCAAGACAGGCCTTGGTACACAGCGCTCCCATGCGTTGCCTGACTTCTTCGGTAATGCCGGGGGCGGGTGCTTCTTCTATTACTTTCTGGTGGCGGCGTTGCATGGAGCAATCACGCTCACCCAGACAGATGGCATTGCCGTGGGTGTCGGCCATGACCTGGAATTCAACGTGGCGCGGTGTCTCCAGGTATTTTTCCATGTAGACCATGTCGTTGCCAAAGTTGGCGGCCGCTTCGCTGCGTGTAAGAGAGATGGCATTGAGCAGGTTGGCTTCACTGTGTACTACGCGCATGCCGCGCCCACCCCCACCACCGGATGCCTTGATGATGATCGGGTAGCCGATTCGGTTGGCGATCTCCATGTTGGTGTCGGCATCATCACCCAGTGGCCCGTCAGACCCGGGTACGCAGGGGACGCCGGTTTCTTTCATGGCGCGGATAGCGGAGACCTTGTCACCCATGATGCGGATAGTCTCGGCCTTGGGGCCAATGAAGATGAAGCCGCTTTGTTCAACGCGTTCAGCGAAATCTGCATTTTCAGACAGGAAGCCATAACCGGGATGTATCGCCACCGCATCGGTTACCTCGGCGGCGCTGATCAGTGCGGGCACGTTCAGGTAGCTGTCGGCTGACGGGGGTGGCCCGATGCAGACCGATTCATCGGCCAGTAAGACATGTTTCAGGTCACTGTCGGCGGTGGAGTGTACGGCCACAGTTTTGATACCCATTTCGTGGCAGGCGCGCAGAATCCGCAGCGCAATTTCTCCCCGATTGGCAATCACGATTTTATCTAGCATAACGACTCGCTGATTTTATGTTTGAAGGTGCTAATGAATGAGTTCGGCTTACTCTATTACGATCAGAGGTTGTCCGTATTCTACCGGCTCGCCATTTTCAAGCAGGATGGCCTTGACCACGCCGGACACGTCCGAGTCTATCTGGTTGAACATTTTCATCGCCTCAATAATACACAGGGTGTCGCCCTTGTTGACGTGGCTACCGACTTCAATAAAAGACGGGTTGCCAGGTGCTGGTGAGCGATAAAATGTGCCGACCATCGGTGATTTAATCTGATGGCCTTGTATTAACTCGGCACTTTCTTTCTGTGGCTCGGCTGCTGCCACAGCAGGCGCCGCTTCAACCGGGGCCGGCGCGACAGGCATGGCGCCGTATGGGGCTACCGCAACCTGTGTTGAATAGCGACTGATGCGAACCGATTCTTCACCTTCGTGAATCTCGATTTCAGCGATACCGGAATCATCCAGTAGTTCAATCAGTTTTTTTATTTTACGTATATCCATAATGACTTACCTGTTCTGCAATAATGTGAGGGCGGCGTCCAGTGCCAGGTTATAGCTGTGTGCACCAAAACCACTGATGACACCCTCTGCAATATCTGAAAAGTAGGAGTGCTGACGAAAGGCCTCGCGTTGCTGCACGTTCGACAGGTGACATTCTATGAACGGAATACTGACGCCGAGCAGGGCATCACGTATCGCGATACTGGTATGGGTAAAGGCGGCCGGGTTGATCAGGATAAAATCAACGGCTTCGACACTGGCCTGATGGATGCGGTCAACCAGTTCGTGTTCGGCGTTACTTTGAAAGCTGCTCAGTTCATGTCCGGCATTGACTGCGCGCAAGGCCAGTTCATTCTGGATGGCATTCAGATCCTGTGCACCATAGATATCCGGCTCGCGTTTGCCGAGCAGATTCAGGTTGGGGCCATTCAGAAGCAATATCTTTGCCATGAGTCTCTCATTTGTTGTGAACTATTTCACGATCAGAGCAGTTTAAGCCATGATCTACGAAGATCGCGACCCGTTAGTATCAGTATCAGGCAGCCTGGTGGACGGGGTTAGTGCCTTTTCGTACCTGCAGCTAAACCTGTAGTGGCTTTGCAGATAACGACAGGATATAAAATATTTCTTTTAATATCATATTCTTATCTGTAGATTAATCAGTGCAACCCATATGCGTCGATTAATCGAGCCTGCTATGCTGCTGTATTGGACGGAATTGTGCACGAACTGTGCAGTAATGTCTAGACTTGTCGTGATTTAGCTGCAAATTCGCTACCAATCGCCACTAGATAGACAATATTTTTCAGGTTATTGGTAGATATACTTATTGGCTCAGCAAATGAGCCGGTTACGGCCCTCCGGGCTTGTTTAACAGGGGCTGTATAAATGCGATGGCTTCGTCGTAGGTCACTTCACCAAACTTTTTATGATGGATGATGCCCTGGCGGTCGATGATCACGGTATAGGGCAGCTGGCCGTACTGGTTGCCGTAGGCCTCGGTGACTTTGATCGCGCTGTTTTCACCTACCAGTATCGGATAGTTAACACCGATGTTATCGGCGTAGGCCTCAACCAGATCGACCTGATCTATCGCCACGCCGATGACCTGAAAATCCTGTTTGCCAAACTGATCCTGTAATTTGATAAAGGCCGGGATTTCACGGCGACAGGGTGGGCACCAGGTGGCCCAGAAGTTCAGCAGGATAACCTTGTTGTTCCATTCACTGATCGGGTGTTCGACACCTTCGACATCAGGCAGGCTGAAGTCTGGACGGCGCGCGCTGCCATGATCGGTTTTCTTTGTCTGGCCATCAGCCGCTTGTGGTGGTGCAGCAGGGTTGTTGGTCTGGAACAGCATAAAACCGGCGCCGGCCGCAGCCAGCCCCAGCACGATGAGCATTAAGATTTGCTTGAGGGGCATAGGGTTTCCGTTTTTAATTTTATTTTAAGGTAGCGTGCAGATGATCCATAAATTGTTGCGCGGTCATTTCACCAACGACTCGATAGCGTTTCATTTCCGTGCCGCTCTTGTCATAGAACAGGATAGTAGGCGGGCCAATAATGCCGTAATGTTTCATCAGCGCTTTATCTACATCATCGTTGTCGGTTACGTCGGCCTGTAGCACGACGGTGTTGGCCAGCATGTTCTGTACTTCAGGATCCGAGAATACGTATTTATCAAATTCCTTGCACGAGATACACCAGTCGGCATAGAAGTCCAGCATCACGGTTTTGCCCTGTGCGCTGGCAGCGGCCACTTCGCGATTAAGGTCGTCCAGTGATTTTACGGTTTTGAAAGGCAGGCTGTGTTTCGCTGATGTACTGCCGCTGGCACTGCTCATCGCAGACATTTGGTGAAATGGCCGGAGCGGGTCGGTATTACCGGTGCTGGCGCCCAGCATCAGGATCACGCCGTAAAGCAGCATCATAATACCTACGCCTTTCCAGAAACGTGGCCAGCCGCCGGTTGCTTCGCGTATCGGCTCCAGTGCGCCGAGGTAGATAGCGGGTACGATCAGCAGTGCTGCCCACAGTACCATGGTGATTTCACCGGGCAGGATGCGTTCCAGCATCCATACCGCAACACCCAGCAGGGTAACACCGAACACGCCCTTGACCGCATCCATCCACGGGCCGGCCTTGGGCAGTAATTTGCCGCCGCCGGTGCCGATAATCAGCAACGGCACGCCCATGCCTATACTCATTGAGAACAGCGCTACGCCACCCAGTACCGCGCTGCCTTTCTCGGCAATAAAGATCAGTGCAGCGGCCAGTGGTGCGGCGACACAGGGGCCAACAATCAGTGCAGACAGAAGCCCCATGATCGCTACCCCGACCAGTGTGCCGCCCTGTTGCTTGTTACTGTAGTTAGTCAGGCGACTCTGAATAAAGCCGGGCATCTGCAAGTCATAAAAACCGAACATGGACAGCGACAGTGCAACGAATACGGTCGCAAAGCTGCCCAGTATCCACGGGTTCTGGAACGCGGCAGTCAGGTTGGCGCCTGACATGCCGGCAATAACGCCGACGATGGTATAGGTAACGGCTACCGACAACACATACACCAGTGATAGCGTGAAGGCCTTGCGGGTAGTGATCTTGTCACCCTGGCCGGCGATGATGCCCGACAGGATCGGGATCATCGGGAATACGCAAGGCGTAAAGGCCAGCGCCAGTCCGGCCAGGAAGAAAATACCGATAATGGTCCAGGTGCCGCCACCCTGCAGCAGTTGAATCATTTTGTCCTGTTGGGTAAAGGGCTGATCGTGAAACGGTGAAGGTGTGATGAGCCCCTGAGCGGCTGTTTGGTCTATTGTCTGGGCGGGGACCTGCGTCGGGGTTTGGGCTGGTGTCGGCTGGTTGGCGGTTGTGCTGGCCATGCCGCTACTGTCCAGGTTCAATGCAACGGTCTTGAATTGCGGCGGGTAACACAGCCCGGCATCGGCACAGCCCTGATAGCTCATTTCCAGTTGTGCGGCTGAGCCTGGTTGGCCGTTGAGCGGTATGCTGGCCTCGGCATTATGATAGAGCACTTCGATCTTGCCAAAGTATTCATCATCCTTGACCTTGCCGCGTGAGACATCTGTTTGTCCCAGTTTGATATCACCCGTTGTGTCCTTGAGTCGGAAGCGGAATTTGTCGCGATACATATAATAGCCATCGGCCACCATCCAGCGTGCGATCAGCGTATTATCCGGTCCCATTTCGGTGGTCAGTACGAAGGCCTTGTCCGGGTTCAGGAATTCTTCATTCGCATCTTCCAGACCCAGGCTGTCGCCCAACTGTGACAGTGCCCGAACCGGGTCTGCCGCGATGGCGGTTGCGGAACTGGCAGCGCTAAGCGCTGGTAGTACTATGTTTACGGTAGTGCGATAAGGTGGGTAGCAGATGCCTAAATCAGCGCAGCCTTGTGATCCGGCGGTCAGGGCGACGGTTACTTCGCCTGTCTCGGCTCGGGTGACAGGTAATTGCAGGCTGACCTGCTTGCGATGGGTTTCAACCTTGCCGAACAGGGGGTCATCTTTTATCTTGCCGGGTGGGATGATCGGGCTGCCGAGTTGTACATCGGAACTGCTGGTGCTGAAATTAAATTTGTCGTGGTACAGGTAATAGCCATCTGGCAGTGTCCAGGTACCGATAATGGTATTGTCATCTTTTACCGTGGCGCTGAACTTGAATGCCTGGTCGGGCGGTAAGGGTTCTTCAAAGGCGTGGGTCATGCCGCTAAACAGGGACAACAGCAGCGTAAGTAGGCTAATAAGTCGTAAGGTCATGTTTTAACGCCTGTATTTTTAGTTATCCAGTCCAGGTAGGGGGCAAAACCTGTTTGTATTGGGACTGAGATTATCTCAGGAAGTTCATAAGGATGCAGTGAAACAAGTCGTTTTTCCAGCAATTTTCCTGTTTCACGTGTGGTTTTTATCAGCAATAACGATTCCTGTGCCGTTTCCAGCTTGCCTTGCCAGCGGTAAATGGACGAAATGCCATCCACTATGTTGACACAGGCGGCCAGGCCTTCTTCGACCAATGTGCGTGCGATGTGATCGGCACTGGTCCGGTCAGGGCAGGTGGATAGCATTAATATATGTGTTGAACTGACAGTCATTTTTAGAATCTGATTTATTATAAGCTGTTCCAAAACCAAGCGTAGCAACTGTACATACAATAGCCAATACCAGTATGATCGGCTCCTGTATCGGTTATATACCCTGTTTATCGTCACTTATGGTCATTATATGAATGTTCGTTTAGTACTGCTGGTGGTTTTTCTGGTGATCCCGCTCACAGAAATCTATCTGTTGATTGAGGTCGGCGGCATTATCGGGGCGATACCGACGATCTTTCTGGTTGTTTTTACGGCCGTTTTTGGTGCGTTGCTGATTCGTCAACAGGGGGTGTCGACCATGTTGCGTGCACGTCAGGAAATTCACCAGGGCATGGTACCAGCCATGCAGATGCTGGAGGGGGCGGCCTTGCTGGTCAGTGGTGCGCTGTTGCTCACCCCCGGGTTTTTGACCGATACCCTTGGCTTTGTGCTGCTGGTGCCACCTCTGCGCCGGTTTTTGATCCTGAAACTGCTTGGTGGGGCGGTTCCGCCATCCATGACCCCATTCGACCCTGACGGCCCAGCATCCGGGTCGGGTGAGCAGCGTACCATCGAAGGCGAGTTCAAGCGCGACGACGATTGAAGCCGGTCGATTTAATTCCAACTTTCTTCACCCTGCAGCCCTTGACTTTGGGGATTTCGCCCCCATAATTAGCACTCATCGGAGGAGAGTGCTAAGTCGCATTCCCATAATTTAAACGTCTAAAAGACATATATAGAGTCGTCGCCAAGGAGACTACCAAGATGAAAATTCGTCCCTTACATGATCGTGTGGTTATTAAACGCATGGATGAAGAAACTACTTCCCCCGGCGGGATCGTAATTCCGGATTCTGCAACAGAAAAACCCGACAAGGGTGAAGTGGTTGCCGTCGGCAATGGCAAGATCCTCGATAATGGTGAAGTACGCGGCCTGGATATCAAGGTTGGCGATAAGGTGCTGTTTGGTAAATACGCCGGTACAACCGTAAAGGTTGATGATGATGAGCTTCTGGTCATGCGTGAAGAAGACATCGTAGCGGTGATTGAAGGCTGATCACAGGCTTCATACCACACAGACACATACAGAATTATTTAAAGAGGAATTGAGCATGACTGCAAAAGATTTAAAATTCGGTGACGAAGCGCGTCAGCGCATGGTTCACGGCGTCAACGTACTGGCTAACGCCGTTAAGGTAACCCTGGGCCCGAAGGGTCGCAACGTTGTACTGGAAAAGAGTTTTGGTGCACCGACTGTCACTAAAGACGGCGTATCGGTAGCCAAGGAAATCGAACTGGCTGACAAGTTTGAAAACATGGGTGCGCAGATGCTGAAGGAAGTCGCTTCGCAGACATCTGATGTCGCCGGTGATGGCACCACGACTGCGACCGTACTGGCCCAGGCGATTATGCGCGAAGGCCTGAAGGCGGTCGCATCCGGCATGAACCCGATGGACCTCAAGCGTGGTCTGGACAAGGCTGTTATTGCCGCTGTAGAAGGGTTGAAAAAGCTATCCAAACCTTGTGCAGATGACAAGGCGATTGCACAGGTGGGTACGATCTCTGCCAACGCTGATGAAAATATCGGCAATATCATTGCTGAGGCAATGGGTAAAGTAGGCAAGGAAGGCGTTATTACCGTTGAAGAAGGTTCTACGCTGGAAAACGAGCTGGACGTGGTAGAAGGCATGCAGTTCGACCGCGGTTACCTGTCTCCTTATTTCGTCAACAACCAGCAGAGCATGAGTGCCGATCTTGAAGCACCTTTCATTCTGCTGTTTGACAAGAAAATATCTAATGTACGTGATTTGCTGCCTACTCTGGAAGCAGTCGCCAAGGCCGGCAAACCGCTGCTGATTATTTCAGAAGATGTTGAAGGTGAAGCGCTGGCTACACTGGTGGTTAACACCATCCGTGGCATCGTTAAGGTTTGCGCTGTTAAGGCACCGGGTTTTGGTGATCGTCGCAAGGCCATGCTGGAAGACATCGCTATTCTGACCGGTGGCACCGTGATTTCTGAAGAAATCGGCCTGGCACTGGACAAGGTTACCCTGGATGATCTGGGTACCGCCAAGCGCATTTCCATCACCAAAGACACCACCACGATTATTGATGGTGCTGGCAAGCATGTAGACATCGAGGCACGCGTTAACCAGATTCGTGCGCAGAGCGAAGAAGCAACCTCTGAATACGACAAGGAAAAACTGCAGGAACGTGTAGCCAAGCTGGCTGGCGGTGTTGCAGTGATCAAGGTCGGTGCGGCTACCGAAGTTGAAATGAAAGAAAAGAAGGCACGCGTTGAAGATGCACTGCACGCGACCCGTGCTGCGGTTGAAGAAGGTGTGGTACCTGGCGGTGGTGTAGCCATGGTACGTATCCTGGACAGTCTGGCAAAACTCAAAGGTGACAACCACGATCAGGATGTGGGTATCAGTATCGCGCGTCGTTCGATGGAAGAGCCATTACGCCAGATTGTTACCAATGCAGGCGATGAGGCCTCTGTGGTACTGGATAAGGTGTTACAGGGTGAAGGTAACTTTGGCTACAACGCTGCAACCGGTGAATACGGTGACATGGTTGATATGGGTATTCTGGATCCGACCAAGGTAACCCGTTCAGCACTGCAGTTCGCGGCATCGGTTGCGGGCCTGATGATCACCACTGAAGCCATGATTGCCGAGGCACCAAGTGAAGAAGGTGCAGCGCCAATGCCTGATATGGGCGGCATGGGTGGTATGGGTGGCATGGGCGGTATGATGTAAGCTATTCCTCACCCGATTAGTAATTAAAAGCCCCGGTCATCTGGCCGGGGCTTTTTTTGTGCGTTAAGGTGAGTGTCGTCTGCCCGATCTGTTATTTACAGACACGCTGTAAACACATCCCTGTGCGCTCGACGGCAGCATCCATGCTGCCGACGGTCTGAAAATAACAGATCGGGCAGACAACACACGTCTATTGTAGTGTTTGCAACCGATGGTTATGTGATGCGGTTCGTGCCTCACCACATCCTACGGACCAACGTCATGCACTTATCAATGTAGGATGTGGTGAAGAATGAACCGCATCAGCTAAACTCTTTACACGGTGATAAACTAAACTCTGGGTTATCATCTTCAAAGAGTGCTATATGGCCAGACGTCGTCGACCACAAAAGGATACGCGTGCCGACTCAAGGGCAGGCTATCGTCAATTGCCTGATGCGCTTCAGGAGATTGCCGATTCTCGATGGCAGGATCTGTCTGTTGCGGCGACGGCTGCAAAAATAAACTTACCGAAAGACCCACTCTGGATTGCTGTTTGCAAACAGGTGCTCGCCTGTAGCGAGTTTGTTGCACACAACCTGATCAATGAACCCCACTGGCTGGCGCGCCTGCTCGATAGCGGCGACCTGCATACCGATTATCATCCGGCGACGTATATGCACCGGGTCATGTGTTATGTAAAACCACTGAAAAAACAGACCGAACTGGCGTGTACCCTGCGACGTTTTCGACGCTATGAGGGCTGCCGTATTGCCTGGCGCGATCTGGCCGGCTGGGCCGATCTGAATGAGACCCTGCGTGACTTGTCCTTGCTGGCGGATGCCTGTATTGCCGGCGCGATGTTTAAGCTGGAGGCCTGGCAGGCCAAAGAATGGGGCCAACCCAAAATAGCAGATGGCAGCGCGCAGTCCATGATCGTGATAGCGATGGGTAAGCTGGGTGCCTATGAGCTGAACTTTTCATCAGACATTGACCTTATTTTTGCGTATGCCGAAGACGGCAGGACACGCGATCGCAAAGGGCTGGAGCACGAACAATATTACACCCGTCTGGGTCAGCAGTTGATTGATGTGATTGGCAAGGAAACAGCGGACGGGTTCGTCTATCGGGTTGATATGCGCTTACGCCCCTATGGTCGCAGTGGCGCGCTGGCATCCAGTTTTGAGGCACTGGAGGATTATTATCAGACTCAGGGGCGTGACTGGGAGCGTTACGCCTGGATCAAGGCGCGGCCAGTCTGGGGGCGACAAAATCATCGGCAACAAGTCCTGAAATTATTGCAGCCTTTTATATACAGACGTTATCTGGATTACGATGCCTTTTCGGCCTTACGTGAAATGAAGGTACAGATCAACCGTGAGGTGACGCGACGAGGCATGCAGGATAACGTCAAGCTGGGGCCAGGGGGCATACGTGAAATCGAATTTATTGGTCAGGCCTTCCAGCTAATACGAGGTGGGCGTGAACCGGAGTTACGCATCAGGGGGATACAGCCGGTCTTGAGCAGGCTGGCGCAAGCGGGTTATTTACCGACCGCTGTAGCAGATGATCTGGCCAGTGATTACCGGTTTTTACGCAAGGTCGAAAATGCCTTGCAAATGGTTGCTGATCAGCAGACCCATGCCTTGCCTGTGGAGCCGCTAGCACGACTGCGCCTGGCCTGTGCAACCGGGTTTTCGAACTGGGAGATGCTGGCCGCACAACTTGAAATGGTATGCAATCGCGTACAGGGCTGTTTTGAACATATCATTACGGCTCCCGGGGAAGATGCGGACATGAGCGATGTGCCGGACTTGCAAGGACTGGTCGGTGTCTGGCTGCCGGACCTTTCCGAGCAGGAGGTGGTGCAGCGCCTGACCGATGCCGGTTTTAATACTCCACAAGCGGCCTGGCAAAACCTGCAGGATTTCAGACAGGGTTACGCCTACCGCACCATGGGGCAGCAAGGGCGCGAGCGCATGAACCGGTTGATGCCGCTGCTGCTGGGTGCGTTGTACTCGGTGGACGATATGGATGTCACGCTGGTCAGGGTCATACACCTGCTGGAGCGGATTGCCGGGCGTACCACTTACCTGAGCCTGCTGATTGAGAACCCGTTATCGCTGGTGCAGCTGGTGCGCTTGCTGGGTGCCAGTTCCTGGGTGGCTGAGTTGCTGGCCCTGCACCCGGCCTTGCTCGACGAACTATACGATCCGGCAGAACTGCGGACCGAGCTCAGACGGGAAGATCTGCTGCAGCAATTATCGGCGCGTATGGCCTACGTAGGCAAAGAAGATCTGGAACAGCAAATGGAAGCACTGCATCACTTCAAGGACTCGGTAGTGCTGGGTGTTGCAGCCGCATCAATAACCAATGGCCTGCCAGCCGATGACGTGGGTAAGCAACTGGCGGATTGTGCCGATGTGTGTCTGGACCAGGCGCTGGCGCTGGTACGCCGATATTTGCTCAAACGACACGGGATGCCTTGCGGGGATAACTGGCCCGGTTTTGCGGTGGTTGCCTACGGCAAGCTGGGTGGTCGCGAACTCAATTACAGCTCGGATCTTGATCTGGTGTTTTTGCATGGCTGCGAGCAGGAAAGCGTGATGACGCGCGGGCCTAAAAAAATACCGGCTGATACTTTTTTTGCGCGCTTCGGGCAGCGTTTTATTCATATGCTTAACCAGCCGACCGCTACCGGCATTTTATATGAAGTGGATATGCGTTTACGGCCCAGCGGGAATTCCGGCCTGCTGGTACAGTCGCTGGAGTCATTCAGCGAATATCAGCAGCAGGAGGCATGGGTGTGGGAGCATCAGGCGCTGGTTAAAGCCAGAGCAGTGGCCGGGGATGAAGCAATCTGCCGACGTTTTGAAGAAGTCAGACATAACACCCTCTGCCAGTCGCGTGATCCACTCAAGTTGCGTAACGAGGTGATTTCGATGCGCAAACGCATGCGCAAGGAGTCACTGAAACATCGTGCGGGACTGTTTGATCTGAAGCAGGGCACGGGTGGTCTGGTGGATATCGAGTTTATGGTTCAGTACGCCGTGTTGCGTTGTGCGGAACGCTACCCGCAACTGACCTGTCATACCGACAATATCGCGCTACTGCATGAGCTGGCCAACAGTGGTCTGATTAAAACGGCGGTAGCCAACGGCCTGGTTGATGCCTACCGTTATTATCTGCAACGCATACAGTCACTGACGCTGGATGGGCAACGGCTGCAGGTCGATGCAGAGCATGATCGGGATGTCAGGAAGTACGTGGCCGGTATCTGGGGTCACTGGTTTGATCTCTACCTGTGTTGAACCCGGGATGCCCCGTTTACGGCCTCAGGGTTAACAGTCCCATGCAAAATCAGCTACAATGGCTGCTCGAATGATTAACTGAACAGGACGAGGTGTTTGCATGTCAACGATGGCCGACCGCGACGGCGTCATCTGGATGGATGGTGAAATGGTACCCTGGCGTGATGCCAATGTGCATGTGCTGACCCATACCCTGCATTACGGTATGGGTGTGTTTGAAGGGGTGCGTGCCTATGAAGCCGAACAGGGCGCAGCTATTTTCCGCATGCGTGAGCACACCAAACGCCTGTTTAACTCTGCCCATATCGTCAATATGGCCATGCCGTTTGATCAGCAGGAAATCAACCAGGCGATGATCGACTCGGTACGGGAGAATAATCTTACCGCGGCCTATTTGCGGCCGATGGTATTTTATGGATCCGAGGGCATGGGCCTGCGTGCGGACAATCTCAAAGTGCATGTCATGATTGCGGCCTGGGAGATGGGTGCCTACCTGGGTGCTGAGGGTATTGAAAAAGGCATCCGGGTCAAGACCTCGTCATTCTCCCGGCATCATGTCAATGTCACCATGTGTCGCGCCAAGGCCAATGGTCATTATATAAATTCGATGATGGCCCTGTCCGAAGCCATGCATGATGGTTATGATGAGGCGCTGTTACTGGATACCTCCGGTTATGTGATGGAAGGTAGTGGTGAAAATATTTTTCTGGTAAGTGATGGCGTACTGTATACACCGGACCTGACCTCGGCACTGGACGGTATTACCCGTAGAACCATCTTTACGCTGGCGGAAGATATGGGGCTGAAGATACATGAGCGACGCATTACCCGTGACGAAGTCTATATTGCAGACGAGGCCTTCTTTACCGGCACGGCGGCGGAAGTTACCCCGATACGGGAACTTGATGGACGCGTGATTGGTAACGGTGAGCGTGGCCCGATTACCAAACAATTACAGAGTGCCTATTTCGATCAGGTACACGGGCGCAGTGACCTGTACCCGGAATGGTTAAGTTATATATAAAACAGGTAAGGTATCAGCATGGCACAGGCAGACACACAAGATAAAATCGAACCCAATGCAGAAAACCGCTACGAGGTGACGCGCAATGACCTGCCGTTGCATTGTCCGATGGACAGCATGAGCCTGTGGAACTCGCATCCTCGTGTGTTCCTGCCAGTCGAAGAGACCGGCAAGGCGATCTGTCCCTACTGCAGTGCTGAATACGTCCTTAAGGATTAATAACCTCCTATGCCTGTAGTCTGGCGCTATACAGACGGAAAACCCGGGCACGAAAATCAAACCTTCGGCCTGATACAGGCCCTGTCTGAACATCTGGATATACAGGTGTGCGAACTTGCACCCCTGTCGCCGATGCAGGCCCTGTGGTCGTTCATTAGCGGGCGCTACCCGAAACAAACCTCCCTGTCCGATCCCTGGCTGGTGATCGGCGCAGGCCATGCAACGCATTTATCCATACTGGCAGCACGACGTGTTACCGGCGCCCGATCGATTGTGCTAATGAAGCCGAGTTTGCCGACGAGCTGGTTTGATCTGTGCATTGTGCCGCAACATGACCGGCCCAGGGAGGATTCACACATTCTGTTGACTCGCGGCGTGCTGAATCGCATATCACCTGCAAAACACCGTGAACCGGGCTCAACACTAATAATGGTGGGCGGCCCGTCATCTCATTACGACTGGCACGATGACAAGATAATCGAACAGATAAAAACCATTGCGGACAAGGCCGGTCATCGATGCACCGTAGCCGGTTCCCGTCGTACACCTGCCGAGCTGGCAGATAGTCTGTCACGGCTGGGAAATATTGATTGGGTAGCGGCAGAACAAACTGATGCAAACTGGTTGCCTGAACAACTGGATCGAGCCGAATCGATCTGGATAAGCGAAGACAGTGTATCGATGATTTACGAAGCGCTGAGCGCCGGTACTGCTTGTGGCCTGATCGAAGTAACAAGAAATCAGCCTGACCGGATTACAGCGGGCGTAGACCGGTTGGTGGAAGACCGCATGCTGGTAACATACTCGCAATGGCAACAGGGGCAGGCACTTCGTTTGCCGCCCCTGCCACTGAATGAAGCCGCACGATGCGCACAATGGGTACTGCAGAAATGGCCGGTAAAAAACTAACCGTCGTACAAATGCTTCCGGCGCTTGAAGGTGGCGGGGTTGAGCGGGGTACACTCGAGGTGGCCAGGGCCCTGATGCATGCGGGTCATCGTTCTATTGTTATTTCGGCCGGTGGCCGCATGGTTGAACAATTGCTTACCCAGGGTAGCGAGCATCTATGTCGTGATGTAGGCCACAAGTCTCTGTTCACGGCACGCCACATCTGGTTTTTGCGTCGCTATCTACAAGAGAATCAGGTTGATATTCTTCATCTGCGTTCACGGTTGCCGGCATGGATCGGTTATCTGGCATGGAAGGGGATGCCAGTCGGTCAGCGTCCGCACCTGGTGACCACGGTACACGGTCTTTATTCTGTCAAGCGTTACAGTGCAATCATGAATTGTGGCGAGAAGGTGATTGCTGTTTCAGAAACAGTGCGTAAATATTTAGTCGCTAACTATCCGCGACTGGATCAGAGCCGGGTGGTGGTGATCCCGCGGGGTATTGATGCAGATGCCTTTCCGTATGGATATCAGGCACCGCAGGCGTGGCTGGATTCGTGGTATCAGGAATACCCGCAATTAAAAAACCAGCAGGTTCTGACCCTGCCTGGCCGCATAACGCGCCTGAAGGGTCATCATGATTTTATAGATCTGATAGCTACGCTACATAAAAGTGGTCAGCGTATCTATGGGATAATAGTGGGCGGTGAAGATAAACGTCGCAAGCGATATGCAGAAGAGGTCGGGCGGCATATTGCCGACGCAGGACTGAATGATTATATCGTTATGACAGGTGCTCGATTCGATATCAAGGCGATATACTCAGTATCCGATATCGTACTCTCGTTATCCAGTAAGCCGGAATCGTTCGGGCGCAGTGTTCTTGAAGCACTGAGCCTGGGTCGTCCGGTGGTCGGATACGATTATGGCGGGGCAGGTGAGCTGTTACGGATACTCTATCCGCACGGAGGAGTGCCGTCTGGCCAGGCTTCGCTGCTACCGGAAAAGATAATGGGTATACTGCAGGGTGGTAGTGAACCCGTTGCTGACGGTCATCCATACGAACTTTCAGTGATGCTGGATACAACCATTAGTTTGTACGAGTCTCTGTGTGATACAGCGCCTGATGGCTACTCGTCACGCTGAAACGTCAACCATTCAGAGTGTGGGTATAATAATGCGGTTTATTCGGGATTTAAGAGAAGTGGCAATCAAAATGGAATCCGGACGCCAATACAGTGAGGAATTGCTGATACAGCCATTACCCGGTATTGGCGACATGATCTGGCACCTGCCGGTTATCCACGCAATCGCAAACACTGTGGCTGGCGGCAAGGTGTGCGTGTTAACCAAGCCACGAAGTCAGGGAGACCGTTTGCTGTTAACGGATGAAGCGGTGGACAGCGTACTCTGGCTGGAACGTAATCCTGGCAGGCATGATGGCTTTCTGGGTGTATTTCGTCTTGCGGCAATGCTTCGGCGCTACAGGTTCAAGCGAGTGTGGATTTTACACGGTAGCTGGAGGTACGCATTGGCAGCCTGGCTGGCAGGTATTCCTGACCGCCGTGGTTATGGCTGTGGTGCCCAGCGCCGGTTCCTGAATGGCGGGAGCAATTTGTCTTCCTTGCAGTGCAAGGCTCACCCCGTTCATAAGGCAGGCCAGTTTCTGGCATGTAATGGCATCAGGGATATAGAGCCTGAGCCAAGACTAACAGTAAATAATGATGATGTAGCCAAAGTCGTACAGCGTTACGATTCCTGTCCGGCACCATGGGTCGCACTGGGTATTGGCAGTAGCGAGCCCTTCAAACAATGGGGTGATGCGTGCTTCTCACTGCTGGCAAATATATTGTCTGAAAAATATGGCGGCACCATTTTTCTTATGGGGGGCGAGTCTGAAAAAGAAAAGGCAGCACGCATAACCGGACATGTGCAGGCAATCGGTGTTGTGCAGGCCATAGCGTTACCCATGGAAGAAACTGCCGCATTACTTAGCCGGTGCCAGTTATACGTTGGTAATGATACAGGTGTATTGAATATGGCCGCTGCCGTTGGAGTAGCGTCGGTTGGCCTGTTCGGTGCATCAGAGCCGTTGTTGCACACTTCCAGAATTCATTGCGTGGTACCTGAAGATACTGAGGCGGGTATGCAGGGTATTGACATTGATATGGTAATCGAAAAAGTCAGTCAATTGATCTAGACGGTAATAATAATGCAGATAGCAGATATCGGGAAAGCGATACGAAATTCATTTCATTCATATGGCTGGTTGATGCCAGCGGTGTTACCGCTGGCTTCTGTCATCGGGCGGGGTGTGTTTAATTCATTGATGGCCATTTACTTTATCTGGGGCATTGCTGGACTCGGGCGTTCTTTGTTCAGGGACGTGAAAATACCCTTGTTACTGTTTGCTTTCCTACTGGCTGGTTTTCTGCCGGGTGTGATAGGCGGCGTGGATCCGGCGTCTGCATTTAAAGCCTGGCTCAGATTCGTGGCGTACAGTTTTGTTTTCTTTTTTACTGTTGCTGTCTTGCGGCAGAGCTCTGGCAACCTTGAGCGCCTGATCAAGGCCTATGCAATCTGGTTGATTTCATTATTGATATATCTGTATGCCGGGTTGATATACTTCACTGCAGGTGACAACTTTATTCCATCAATCCAGCTCAAGGAAGATAATTTACCCTATTTACTTCCTTTTCTGATGCTTTGGCTGACGACATATGTAAAGGGTAAATGGAATCTTGTGGCGGTTTCAGTCGCCATTCTTGCCCTGGTGATTGTGTATATCACGATCTCGCAGGGACGCGCTGCGATGCTGGCCTTTCTGGTGGGTGCGGTACTGTTTCTGTATCTGGTCTATCAACTCAGGGCGCGGATTATCGCTGTATCTGCAGTGATACTGATCCTTGTCGCAGTGGGTGCTATGGGTGAGCGTTTTTACCGTAACACCAATGTGCATTCATCATGGATGGAAATGGCAGATTCGTTTACATCGTATCGCACTTTGTTATGGCGCAGGGCAATAGAGAATCCGCCGGATAACCCATGGATCGGTGTGGGGATGAAGAATGCCGGCAGTTACAAGACTGATCCATCTATAGATGCGATACCGGTACGACTGAACTCGTTGCATAATTTTATTATGGATTCCTGGTACCAGACCGGCTATATCGGGTCAGCGGGGCTGGTAATCTTTCTGGTTATTATGCTGGGCTCAGGTATATCGGTCTGGTGTCGGCTACCTGCGGACAGGAGGTACTCTGCAGGTGTGCTGCTGACCTCGGCATTTACATTACTGACAGCATCAACACTCAGTTTTTCTTATACGCATCGTTTTTTCGGCATTCAGTTATTCGTGTTTTTTGCAGGGTTGTGGTACTTGCGAGAGCAGGTGTATGTGGTCAGTAAAAAATAGCGGGGATTAAAGAACTTATGATTTATTCTGTATTAGTCGCTGGTAAACAGACAGGTACTGATTGACAATTATTTTTTTACTGAATCGGTCACGCACTGTTTGCAGGCCATTATCAGCCAGAGCAAGATTCTGCTTTGGGTCGGCTCGCAGCAGCTCAAGCATGACATCGGTCATAGCCTGGACATCGTCAACAGGCGTCAGCAGACCATTGTGCCCGTTTTCGATCAGCTCCACACCACCCTGGGTGCTGGTAGAGATGACCGGACAATGATGTGCCCAGGCTTCGAGGATAACGTTACCCAGCGTTTCATGCCGTGATGGGCAGATAAATACATCGGCCATATGGTAGTAGGGGTCGGTGTCATTTTGCCAGCCGGCCCAGTGTACACGGCTATCAATTGCTATGGCCCGGGCCTGTGAATATAATGCGGGTTTAAGATCACCATCACCGGCGATAAGCAGATGGACTGGCCTGCCGGATAGTTCAGCAGGCAGCCTCGAGAAGGCCTTGAGCAATGTATCGAAGGCCTTGTTCGGGTGTAGTCTGCCGATTGAACAGACCAGTAGCGCATCAGAGGGGATGCCCAGCTCATTTTTGATCGCGACAATTCTGTCATCATCGCAGTCGATAGCCAGGTCGACAAAATTATTGATGTGAAACACCCGTTCATGGGGTAGTCCATTACCAACCAGGTAATCGACAATGCCTTTGGTGTTGCCAACCCACGCATGGGCATGACGGTAACCCTTAAGGTTATAATAGCCACCCAGGCGCGCTACATGGACCGGGCCATTTCCCTGTCGCAGATGTGTCAGGCGAGTGGCCCTGCCCATGTAGGTCTGGACGATGTCGGGTTGCTCACGTTTGATCAGTTGTTTGATTTGCCAGCGCGACAGCGGGTCATAGATACTACGCATGCCGGGATGAGTCTGCTTGACGCTGTTGCCCAGCGCATGAGCAACGTGGCTATTGGGCGGATTGATTACCTGCACACGACTGCCCGCCTGATCCAGTGCGATTACCAGACGGCTATAGAAGTTCTCGGCTCCGCCGGGCCCTTTGCTGCCAATTATGTGGAGACTGGAGATAGCAGATGAGTTCATGGGGTCAAACACTGTACAATGCGCAGTCATGATTATGTCACAGTTATTGTTATGAATCATGCCTGAAAGTAACGGGACAAAACCAGATGGCTGGAGTTTGAAGCTAAATGAGTGAACAGGGTAAACGATTGCCGGTTAATGATAATATCCGGCGCATACTGGTTATCAAATGGAGCGCAATGGGTGATGTGGTCCTGTCGACTATCATTATGGAAGATTTACGTAGGGCATTCCCGGATGCAGAAATGCATCTAAACACCTTGCCGGTATGGGCGGGGCTGTTTAAACAGGATAGCCGTTTCAGTCATATCTTCAGTATTGATGTGCGCAAGAAGGGTGAACGCCTGCGTAGCGCATGGAAATGGATCAAGGCTGTGCGCGCTGGCCATTACGACATGGTGGTTGATCTGCAAACCTCGGATCGATCCGCAATGATGCTGGGTCTGGCGCAGCTAACAGGAGCCGGTATACGCTGGCGTATCGGCAATATCAAGCGCTGGCCTTACAATATTACCCCTCATAATATGCCAACCAAAACCGCCCATGCCCTGAAGCGGCAGCGGGCAGCGTTGAAGCTTGCGGGGATACCGACCGTCACACCACGACCGGTATTACATGTCCCGCAACATAACATCAACCATGCCAGGGAGCTGCAATCAAAATACAATCTGCAGGCAGGCCGATATGCGCTGTTCCTGCCCGGGTGTCAGGCAGCCGGTTACCTGAAGCGCTGGGGTGAGGATAACTATATAGGTCTGGCGCACCGTCTGCACGATGCCGGCTTGCAACATATCGTCCTTATTGGTGCAAAGGATGAAATGAAAGAATGCGACACCATTGCCAGCGCATGCGGTGATTATGCTGTTAATCTGTGTGGACAGACTGAACTGATGGATATCATTCAACTGGCACAAGATGCCTGTCTTAGCGTTGGCAACGATACCGGCACTGCGCATATGTGTGCAGTCGCTGACAGGCCAGTGCTGGTGATTTGCGGGCCTACCGATCCTGCCCGGGTCAAGCCGGCCGGGGATAATGTTATTACCTTACAGGCTGATCTGCCCTGCATTAATTGTTATTGCGTCAAGCACTGTGACCATCACAGTTGTATGAAGCAGGTCACACCTGAAATGGCCCACACCGCGCTACGCGAGTTGTTTGAGCAACAGGGGCATAGCTGCGTAGATATTCAGATATGATATGATCTGCTGCCATGCAAACGCTAAAAGTACCTGATTTTACCAACACGCGAATATTGATTGCCGGCGACCTGATGCTGGACCGCTATCTGTACGGACAGACCCGGCGTATTTCGCCCGAGGCACCGGTACCGGTTGTGCATGTCGGAAGTGAAGAGTTAAGACTGGGTGGCGCCGGTAATGTTGCGCTTAATATTGCCACACTTGGGGCGCAGGTCGATTTACTGAGTCTGGTGGGTGATGATGCAGCGGCCGCTTCGCTGGCTGATCTTCTCAAGGGTGCAGATATCAATACGAAGCTATTGGCGCAGCGTGGCTGCGCAACCGTGAGTAAATTGCGCATCATCAGTCGTAATCAGCAACTGATACGGCTCGACTATGAGGATGGCTTCACAGCATCAGCATCAGACTGTCTGCTGCCCGAGTTTGAAAAACGAGTAGCACAGGCAGATGTGGTCATACTGTCAGATTACGGTAAAGGGTGTTTGTCGAACATCAGTGCCCTGATTGCGATGGCTCGGACCGCAGGAAAACCGGTATTGGTTGATCCAAAGGGCCTGGATTTTAAACCCTACAGCGGCGCGACACTGATTACCCCGAACCTGTCAGAATTTGAAGCAGTGGTGGGCCCATGCACCTCCCTGCAGCAACTGGTAGAACGTGCTCATTCCCTGATGTCTGATCTTGATATCGACGCTCTGCTGATTACTCGCGGTGAACATGGCATGAGCCTGTTGCAGGCAGGGCAGGAGCCATTGCATTTACCGACTCAGGCGCAGGAGGTCTACGATGTGACCGGCGCCGGTGATACCGTTATCTCGATGTTTGCAGCGGTATTGGCCACAGGGCAGACCAAGGCAACTGCAACGGCCCTGTCCAATCTTGCCGCGGGTGTTGTAGTAGGCAAACTGGGCACAGCCACGGTATCCGTCGCAGAAGTAAAGCGTGCCTTGCATCAGCTGCAAGGTGATAGAACCGAATTACTTGATGAGGCAGGTCTGCTGGAGCACATTGAGGTCTCACGCGCTCACCAGGAGCGTATCGTGATGACCAATGGCTGTTTTGATATTCTGCATCCGGGTCATGTACGTTATTTGCAGCAGGCCAGACAGCTAGGGCATCGGCTGGTTGTCGCATTGAATGATGACGCATCGGTAAGTCGACTTAAAGGTAGTGGACGGCCGCTTAACTCGCTCGCAGATCGCGCACAGGTGATCGCGGCGCTGGACTGTGTGGACTGGGTGGTCGCTTTTTCAGAAGACACCCCCGAGCGATTGATCTGTGCAGCCATGCCTGATGTACTGGTCAAGGGTGGTGACTACAAGCCTGATGAAATAGCCGGAGCAGAATGTGTTAAGCAACATGGTGGCGAGGTCATTGTGCTGGATTATCACGAGGGTTTCTCCACAACCTCTCTGATTGAAACGATACAGGGTGGATCGGAATGAGTTTTGGGCTTCAAATTATTATAGTTAGGGGTTCTGCTATCTTACTAACTGTTAAACGAATACAACTGTAGGATATGGAGCGCGTCTTTAACAGGCTAGACCCGCTCCATGTCCGGCATCATGCGTACTACCGCAAACGCATAAACAAATTAAATTTCAACTACATTTTATTTAAATTAAACAGGGCAATAGTGAGCAAAGGTATATATTCATGATTATCGTTACCGGCGGCGCCGGCTTTATTGGCAGTAATATTGTCAAGGCACTGAATGAACGTGGCATAGATGACATTCTGGTGGTCGATCACCTCAAGGATGGCAGTAAATTTCTGAACCTGGCTGATTGCGAAATTGCCGATTACCTGGATCGGGATGACTTTATCGACAAGCTGGACAAGGGCACAGATTTCGGTGCTGTTCAGGCGCTATTTCATGAAGGCGCCTGTTCGGCGACGACTGAATGGGATGGCCAGTACATGATGCGCAATAACTTTGAGTATTCCAAGCGCATGTTGCAGCTATGCATGGACAAGCAGGCATCGTTTTTATATGCCTCATCTGCATCGGTGTATGGCGACGGGCCTGTTTTCAGGGAGCAACGCGAGCATGAAAAGCCCAAAAATGTGTACGCCTACTCCAAGTTCCTGTTTGATCAATATGTACGACGCCTGTCACCAGAAGTGACCAGCCAGATAGTCGGCTTTCGCTATTTTAATGTCTACGGCCCACGCGAACAGCACAAGGGTTCGATGTCCAGTGTGGCCTGGCATTTTCATCACCAGATTTCAGATAGCGGTGTTGCGAAGCTTTTCGAAGGTTGTGACGGTTATGGTAATGGCGAACAACGGCGTGATTTTATATACGTAGGTGATGCCGTTGCAGTTAACCTGTGGTTTCTGGATCATCCGGAGCAGTCCGGGATATTTAATCTGGGTACCGGTGACAGTCAAAGTTTTAATGATGTAGCGAATGCAGTGGTTAGCTGGCACGGACGCGGTAAGCTGGAATATGTTCCTTTTCCCGAGCATCTGATTGGCCGCTACCAGAGTTTTACCGAGGCGGATATCAGTGCGCTCAGACAGGCGGGCTGTGATGTGGTATTCAAGAATGTGGATCAGGGCGTGACAGCCTATCTGGAATGGTTGAAAGATCAGCAGGAGTCGTAGCTAATCTCTCTCTGAGAGCGATTATTCCTGTTTCCCCCTGGTGTTATTTTTTACGTTTCGGGTAGACGGGCGGCATGCCTTCAGGCTGGTTCTTGAAACGTCTGTGTACCCACAAATACTGCTCTGGTGCGCGCAGTATCTGCGATTCGATAACGTTGTTAATTCTTGCCGTAGCGGCCACCAGGTCGTCACCCGGAAAATTTTCCAGAGCCGGTTCGAGTGACATATGGTAATGTCCTTCAGCATCCCGGACAAGCGAAAAGGGGACCACGGCTGCGCCGCTGGTTTTGGCAATACGCGCGGTGGCGGTATTGGTTGCTGCGGGGTTACCGAAGAAAGGTACAAAGGCGTAATTCTTGCCGCTGTAGTTCTGGTCTGCTGCATACCATACCAGTAAGCCATTACGCAGGGTCTTGAGCAGGCTACGTATATCATTACGATGTATGATGTGGGTGTAACGATTACGACCCCGGTATATGATGCGGTCAGCTACGCGGTTATTCTGGTCACGGTACATCGGGGTAAAACGTATGTAGCGGCTGAGCAGGTATCCGGCCAGTTCCATGGTGGTAAAATGCGCACCCAGCAAGATGACGCCCTTGCCTTTGCTGCGGGCTGCCTCAAGATGCTCCAGCCCTTCCAGGGAGCAAGATAGTTTTACCTTGTCATCTGCTTCCCACCAGCTGTATGCCGCTTCTATCAGGCCCATGCCCAGCGATTTATAATGATCCCGCAGCATGGTTTCTTGCTCGGCCTTTGTCAGATCCGGGAAACACAGTTTGATATTGGTTTGCGCAATCTGCCGGGTAGCCAGCGGTAAGCTGCCCAGAAACCGGCCAATTGTACGCCCCACCGCCATGCTTGCCGGGTAGGGCAGCCAGGTTGTCAGACGCAACAGGCCAAAGCCAAACCAGGTGGGCCAGTAGCGTGGTGACAGCAGTGGTGTAATGCCCTGATTGGAATGTTCTGTCATGAGTATTAGATGTTACCAGTGTTGCCCGGGTATAGCGCCACAAACAATATGAGACACTGCGCTACATGTTATTGTACCCGATTGTCTATGCTAAGATGTATAGCTATGTTTAACATGATACCTCGCCCGGCATGCAATACCCCATATACTCTTTTCTGACCTTTCTGGCTTTGCCGTTTGCATTTTTACGATTGCTGGTACGCAGTATTAATTTGCCTGCTTATCGCCATCGCTGGCCTGAACGTCTGGCCTGGCAACTGCCGGTTGTGCAAAGGCCGGTTATCTGGGTGCATGCTGTATCGGTCGGCGAAGTACAGGCAGCAGTGCCATTAGTACGACAGTTACAGAAGATGTATGACCAGTATGATGTGTATATCACCACCACGACCCCTACCGGTTCGCAACGTGTGCAGGATATATTTGGTGACGGCGTATGGCATAGCTATTTACCTTACGACCTGCCCGTAGTGGTGCGACGCTTTCTGTCTTCTATCAATCCGGTACTGGGTATCGTCATGGAAACAGAGTTGTGGCCCAATCTGTTTGCCGAGTGTCGTGATCGGTGTTTGCCGGTGATTGTAGCCAATGCGCGATTGTCAGAACGTTCTGCCCGACGTTATGAAAAATTTTCCGCTACCACCCGAAAAATATTGTCATGTATTAGTCAGGTGGCTGCGCAGGATGAATTGAGTGCAGCACGTTTCAGGCAGCTGGGGATGCCGGCTGACCGGGTACAGGTTAGTGGCAACCTGAAATATGAGCAGACCGTTCCGGCTGACCTGCAGGAAAAATCCGAGGTGTTACGTTTATCCATAGGACAGGACCGTCCGGTATGGATCGCGGCCAGTACCCACCAGGGTGAGGAAAGGACTGTGCTGGAAGCGCATGCCGCATTGCGGCAACAGCATCCGCAGTTACTGTTGATACTGGTACCGCGGCACCCGGATAGATTTACGCAGGTTGCAGATCTGGTTCGGGATAAAGGTTACAAACTGGCGCGACGTAGTGTGAATGAAATACCTGCGGCAGACATCAGTGTGTATCTGGGTGATACGCTGGGCGATTTATTGTTGTTGTTTGCCGCAGCGGATGTTGCGTTTATGGGCGGTAGTCTGGCTGAGGTTGGCGGGCATAACCCGCTGGAGGCGGCCGCTATTGGTCGCCCGGTGATTACGGCTGCGCATATTCATAATTTCGAATCTGTTTATCAGGGTCTGATAGAGGCCGGTGCTGCACGCAAGGTTCAGGGTGTGAAAGAACTGGTGAATGCGGTTGATGACTGGTTGTCCGATGCGGTGTCGCGCAATGAGGCCGGTGAGTGTGGGCGAGTGTTTGTGGCTGCAAACCGGGGGGCGCTGGATAAGTTGATGTTGCTGGTATGCAAGGAGCTGGACAGCAGGAATCAACCTTCCTGACGTCTTTTTTTCATTGAACAGCCGATCTGGTCGAGCTGTTTCTGGCTCAGCATGTGTACAGCGATATTAAGAAACTCCTGCTCTTCATAAGCCAGATGCTTCTGGTACAAGCTTGCATATTGTTCACTTAATTCGGTGAATGCGGTCGGGTTTTCGATGCTGGCCGGGCGTGCCAGCAGCGGTGCCAGTTCCTGCCACAAGGCTTGTATTTCGGCATGTTGCTGCTTGAGTTGATTGATCACATCGGCCATTTTCATGGAGCTGCGAATCAGTAGCGGGAACAGGTCTTCCTCTTCGTCACGATGGTGAAACATCGCAGCTGTTGAGAAATAACGGTGTACCTGTGCAGCGGCTTTTTTTGCATCCTCATCAAGCCCTTTGTCAGACAGGTGTTGTGCACACCGTTGCAGCAGCTCGCAATGCTCACGCATTCGCTGATGACAGGCCAGCAGCAGGCCGAGTGGGTCGGAAAAGTCCGGGGCACTTTCAGGAATCAGGGCATCCATTTAGCTGTTATCGCTCACCGTTAAATATTTGTTAATTCGCAGTATATCATCGGGAGACAGGGTTCCGGCGGCTCTTTTCAGACGCAGGTAGTTGAGAATGTAATCATAGCGTGTGCGGGCCAGATCGCGTTTGGTCTGGAACAGCAGGCGTTGTGAATTGAGCACATCAACAATGGTTCGGGTACCCACTTCAAACCCGGCTTCAGTGGTTTCCAGTGCGCTGCGAGTAGAGATGATCGATTTTTCCAGTGCCAGCACCTGGCTGATGCCGGTTAGTACACCCCGATAGGCATTGCGGGTCTGGGCGACGGTAGACCGGCGCTCGAATTCGGCCTGTTGCCGGGATTGTTGCAGTAAAAAGGCAGATTCATTGACCTGTGCGCTCGTCAACCCGCCTGAGTAAATGGGCACACTCAGCTGGACACTGATGGAATCGGTATCAAATTCGCGGGCGAAATCACCACCCACATCCTGATTTCGGGTAGAAAGCACCATGTCGACAGTGGGTAAATGATCTGCCTTGCGTATATCGACGCTTTTTTTGGCAATTTCAACGGCGGCATTGGCGGCTTGCAGGCTGAGATTCTGTTTCAGTGAAATATCGGTCCATTTATCCATGCCTTCCGGGTCGGGCTTAACAAGAGGGATCGTATCTTGTAACAGGTGCAGTTGTTCATGATAGGCGCCGGTAATGACGTTAAGCGTTTCAAGGCTGTTGGCCTGTTCGTTGATGGCCGCTATTTCGGTTGCGACCGCCTGATCGTACAGTGCCTCGGCTTCATGCACATCGGTAATCGCGATTAACCCCACTTCAAAACGCTTACGCGCCTGTTCGCGTTGCCGGGCAATGGCGGCCTTGTTGGTGCGTGCAAATTCCACGTTGTCACCGGCTGCCAGTACATTAAAATAACTTTCGGAAACACGTAAAATCAGCTCCTGTACGGCTGCACCGTAGGTGGCATCGGCCTGGCGCAGGGTAAAATCGGACTGACGGTATTGCTGTATTGCGCGGTAGTTGAATACCGGTTGGGTCAGACTCAGGTCATAACCGGTGTTGTTGAATACACTACTACCAGAAAGGGATGAATCCTGCTTTATCCGGTCCGCATTGGTGCGGAAGGTGATGTGCGGTAACAGGCCGGCCAAGGCCTGTGGTCTGGCTGTATAGGCTGCTTCGCGCGATGCGACAGCGGCCTTGAGCTGTGGGTCCTGCTGGCGAGCCAGTTGATAAATTTCATTCAGGTCTTCTGCCAGTAGCGGGTTGCTCCATAGCAGACAGGCTGTGAAGGTGGCCATTATCAGTCGATTATTGTATTGCGGGTAGTGCATTTCAATAAGTATCCATATCAAGGTCAACGGTGCGTGCCCAGGCATCCATACCGCCGTTCAGATTAATCAGGCTGTCAAAGCCCGTCCGTTCCAGATAGAGGGCGGCCTGGCGGCTGCGAATGCCGTGATGACAAATCATGACGTATTCCTTTTGGGGGTCCAGGTCAAGGGCCGCAGCGGGTAGCTGACGCATGGGTATTAGTCGTGAATGTTCCAGCGAGCAGATATCATATTCCCAGGGTTCGCGCACATCCAGCAAGATGGGGCTTGTGTGTGCGGATTTCAAGTAATCGCGCAGTTCTTCAGCGCTCATTTCGCGCATGGCTCTACCTGTTCGCAGGTAATGTGGTGGTGATTATAGTGAAAAAACCTGCGGGTAAACAGCATTCTGCAATGCGGGCAGGTCCGTTTCGAATAGCGTTTCACTTTGCCACTCCTGATCCGATAGCCGCTGAATCAGCTGTGCTTCCATAACAGGAGGCTCGCCGGTGATGACAAACAGTCGGCCACCCTTGTTCAGACAGCGTTTGAGCGCTTCCGGCAGGACGGGCAGAGAGCCGGTAACTGCGATGGCATCAAAACTGCCATCCTGATCCCAGCCACTGGCCGCATCACCGATGCGGAATTGAATATTTTCGTAGCCCATGCCGGTGAGTAACTGTTGCGCGCGTTGGCTGAATTCAGGCACGATCTCGACGCTGACAACTTCGCTACCCAGCCTGGCCAGACAGGCAGTCAGGAAACCGCTGCCGGTACCAATTTCCAGGATACGTTCAAGTGGCTGGATGGCCAGACTTTGCAGGATGCGCCCCTCGGTTTTGGGCGCCATCATGACTTCATCCTGCCCCAGTGGTATTTCGAGGTCCGAAAAGGCCAGGTTGTGGTACTTTTCCGGTACGAATCGCTCGCGTGGTACGGATGCAAGCAGCTCCAGTATTTGTGGGTCAAGTACGTCCCAGGTACGGATCTGTTGCTCAATCATGTTGTATCGTGCCAGTTCGGTATTTACTTCAATCATGGTCTTGTTCCAGCTTAATTCCTGTTAGTACCCAAGTGCGCAGGTGTGGTTGAGCGAGCCATTTGTAACATATTGAATTATATGTGATTACTGAAATTAGACTGACTTTGTCCGGCGTAGGCCTGCCACCATTCCCGTCTGTGCCACACAGGGTAAGGGGTTTGTCCTGCGCTGGCAAGTGTTCAGCGGTCAGTTTCGAGGCCTGTTGAGCTCGCTTGTCTTGCATTGCAGATGAAATGCGATATAGTCAACTTTTGCTAGGGGTGCTACGACAGGGGTTTTACGACACTGGCGGGGCTGAGATATACCCTTTATAACCTGATCCGGGTAATACCGGCGTAGGGAAGCTGACGTAGCCTCGTTTGTCCGCCTGCTCCCTGCCTGTATCTGCCCACCTGTTTTCGGTTGTTGACCGAAGGAGACCTCCATGAGCGCAGTTGTCGATGAGTTTCTGAGCAAGACGGCCAAAATAAATGATGCATCCATTCAGCCGTTTCCCAACTCCCGCAAGATATATGTACAGGGCAGTCGGCCTGATATTCGCGTCCCGATGCGTGAAATTTCGCTCACCGAGACCATTACGGAGCAGGGCAGTGAACCTAATCCGGCGGTGACGGTTTATGATACCTCGGGCCCCTACACGGACCCCGAGGTCACCATTGATATCTGCAAGGGGCTGGCTGATATCCGTTCGGCATGGATCGATGAGCGCAACGACACCGAACAGCTAAGTCAGCAGACTTCGGCATTTGGTCGTGAACGTGCGGCAGATAGCAGTCTGGATCACTTGCGCTTTGAGCACCATAAGCGTCTGCCCCGGCGAGCAAAGGCCGGCTGCAATGTGAGCCAGATGCATTATGCCAGGCAGGGGATTATTACCCCGGAAATGGAGTTTGTCGCGCTACGTGAAAATATGCGTTTGCAGCAGCACCAGCAGGCCATGCAGGAACAACATCCCGGACAGAGCTGGGGCGCTGCTTTACCGGCCGAGATTACTGCCGAGTTTGTGCGTGATGAAATTGCCCGTGGCAGGGCGATCATTCCGGCCAACATCAACCATACCGAGCTGGAGCCGGTGATCATCGGGCGTAACTTCCTGGTCAAGATTAACGGCAATCTGGGTAACTCGGCGGTCACTTCTTCTATCGAACAGGAAGTCGACAAAATGAGCTGGGGCATCCGCTGGGGCTCCGATACCATTATGGATCTGTCGACCGGCAAGAACATACACGAGACGCGTGAGTGGATCATCCGCAACAGCCCGGTGCCGATCGGTACCGTGCCGATCTATCAGGCGCTGGAAAAAGTGAACGGCAAGGCCGAGGATCTGACCTGGGAGCTGTTCCGCGATACCCTGATCGAACAGGCCGAGCAGGGTGTGGATTACTTTACCATTCATGCCGGTGTGCTGTTGCGTTACGTACCGCTGACGGCCAAACGTACCACCGGGATTGTGTCGCGTGGTGGTGCGATTATGGCCAAGTGGTGTCTGTCACACCATCAGGAGAGCTTCCTGTATACAAATTTTGAAGAAATCTGCGAGATCATGAAGGCCTATGACATTTCGTTCTCACTGGGTGACGGGCTACGTCCTGGCTCGATCGCTGATGCCAACGATGCCGCCCAGTTCGGTGAGCTGGAGACCCTGGGTGAGCTGACTGAAATTGCCTGGAAGCATGACGTACAGACCATGATCGAAGGCCCGGGCCATGTGCCGATGCATATGATCAAGGAAAACATGGACAAGCAGCTGGAAGTTTGCAAGGAAGCACCCTTTTATACACTGGGCCCGCTGACGACCGATATCGCCCCCGGCTATGACCATATTACTTCTGGCATTGGTGCTGCAATGATCGGCTGGTTTGGTTGTGCGATGCTGTGTTATGTAACACCCAAGGAACATCTGGGTCTGCCCAACCGCGATGATGTGAAAGAAGGCATAATCACCTACAAGCTGGCCGCCCATGCGGCTGATCTGGCCAAGGGCCATCCAGGTGCGCAGATACGTGATAATGCGATGTCGAAGGCGCGCTTTGAATTTCGCTGGGAAGACCAGTTCAACCTGGGGCTGGATCCGGACCGGGCACGCGCATTCCATGATGAGACCATGCCCAAACAGGCACACAAGGTGGCGCATTTCTGTTCCATGTGCGGCCCGAACTTCTGCTCAATGAAGATCAGTCAGGATGTGCGCGACTATGCCGCACGCGAAGGAATGGATGTAGAAGTGGCGCTGGAAAAAGGCATGAAGAGCAAGGCCGACGAATTTAATCAGCAGGGTGCCGAGATATACAAACCGTCCTGAGGCATTGTTGTCGGGCCGGCGTAACAACCGGGCCCGACAGTGTGGTGCTTATTGCTCACCCGGCAGCTTAATGCTGAATAGAGGGTTAAGCGTCTGCCTGATGACTTTCAGGGTCAGATAGTCTTCGGTTATCTGTTCACCCCATGCGGAGCAGGTAAAACGCATGATATTCGGGTTAAGCTCGGATTGCAGATCCATCGAAAGCAGAAATTTGGTCATGTAGGATGCATTGGCCAACATAAAGCCTGCGCTGGCATTACTGGCAACCCGCACCGGCAATGAGGTGCTTTCCTCATAGCGTGTACTGCGCGTAATTTTATAAACGCCAGCCTTGATTGTGCGCGCAGTGCTGGCCCTGTCTCTTGATTCCAGTTCGCAATTGGCATAATACTGATCAATATCCTTGCTGGATAGTTGCTCGCCATTTTGAAATTGTAGCGAGAAGGTATTGGATGGCAGGGTCAAATCCTGTTGTTGCACCAGTGTCGAACCGGCAGGTAGCGTGGCGTAGGCTGAGTCCTCAAGCTTGATCGGGTTGTTTTGGCAGGCGCTCAGCAGACTTGCCATGAGTAGTAACAGACCTGAATATTTCATCGTACACCTCTATATTATGCGTATGGTGTGCTACACAGCAGTCGCGCTGGCCTCATCAGCCGCGCTGCGCAGTGTTTTGACAGACTGTGCGCCAGTCAGTAGCCTGTTGCCAATAAGATAAGTGGGCACTGAGGTAACACCGCGCTGACTGGCTAGTTGTAAATTCCATTGTAAACGTTTTGTAATAGCTGTGTGATCGGCAAACCGCTTTATTTGTTCTTTGCTCATACCGGCATTGTTTCCCAGTTCAACCAGCACGTGGGTGTCGGCAATGTTGCGCCCGCCGCAGAAAAAAGCCTCGAACAGACTTTCATGCAGGCGGTAAAACACCTCGCGACCATCTATTTTGGCGGCCTCTGCTAATTTGAGGGCAGTCCCGGAGTTGGTGGTGAAGTTATGTTGCCGCATAACAATTCCTTCCTCTTGTGCCAGGCTGTTCAGCGATTGCATCATTTGTGTCCATTGTGTACTGGAGTATCCCAGCGAATCAGCGGTACGCCCCTCTTCAGATGTTTCCGGGTGGATTTCCATACCTGCCCAGTTGATTTGCAGGTCGTATTCGTCACCCAGAGCAAGGATGCGGCGGCTGCCGATGTAGCAGAAAGGGCAAATATAATCATAAAAAACAGTCAGTTTAAGGGGCGTAAGAGAGGGGGAAGGTGTGTCCATAACTTAATGATTATTGAAGTATAAACTTTATTACTAGCGTAAATATTAAGGTTATTACCCAGGCGGTCGTTATAGTAAAGTGTGAACTGGTTGACAGGTTGACTGGACTACAAGATAGTAACATTATGATATGTCCGGTTATGGCCTGTGATTGTCTGGATTATGTAGCATGATTGCAGAAGATGGGCATAACAGGATTATAGCCCTTTCTGCGTTAATGAGCGCTAGTAGAAATTATATATGACTATGACTCAGGAAATTGAACAAACTGAACTGCCACGCATACTGGTGGTGGACGATTCCAAGGTAATGCGTCTGGCAGCTGGCAAGCTGCTGAAAGATGACTTTGATGTCGTTGTTGCCGAAGATGGTCAGGCTGGCTGGGAGATGATTGAGTCTGACGCATCCATACAGGTGGTATTTTCGGATCTTTCCATGCCTCATCTGGACGGTTTTGGGTTGCTGGATAAGGTGCGTAGTGCTGAATCATCTCGCATCAGGGAATTACCGATTATCATTATCACCGGCGCCGAGGATGATGATAGCGCCCGTGAAAAGGTGCTGGCTGCTGGTGCAACCGATTTTATTACCAAACCCTTTAACTCGGTTGATCTGAAGGCGCGTGCCAGTTCGCATGCCAATGCGGCCCAGGTTTCAACCGAGCTGCGTGAACAGACCGAATCACCTTCTGAAGATCATGCGCTGGATTCCGTTACCGGGCTGATCAACCGTCAGGTATTTGAAGAAGGCCTGTCACAAATCATGTCCTACAGCCGTCGTCACCAGGAAGACCTGTCTGTCGTGCGGATCGATATTGACCAGTTTAACCGTCTGTTCGTCAAACTCGGACGCAAGCGTAGTAACGCTATCCTGCGCAAGCTGGCGAGCGTGGTGCGCAAGCAGGTTCGTGAAGAAGATCAGATTGCGCGTATCGGTATGTCACGTTTTGCTATTACATTAAGCAGTGCTGACAAGAACAGTGCGCGGTTATGTACCGACCGGATACTCAAGCGAATTAACAGTGTTCGTTTCAAGGTAGGTGAAGAGATCTTCCAGATCACTGCCAGTATAGGGGTCATCGTGCTGGATTCCGTGAGTTTTCCGACACCAGAATCGGTCATGACCGAACTGAGTGAGCTGGTGAGCGACGCGGCAAGCCAGGGTGGTAACGTGGTGATGTTCAACCAGGCGAAAGGTGGGCAGCCTATTGATGATATCACCATGCCGAACCTGGAAGATGCGGTGGCGATGATAGAAGACGGGCAGGAGGACAGGGTATTACCGGCAATGGAACACCTGCTCAAGCGGCTCGAGCCCCTGCTGGCCCTGGCCAGTGAGGATCAAATTGACCGTCTGCGCGCCCAGCTGGCACAAAAGATATCGGCATAAGTCAGCAGCAAGCGTAACCCCTTCCTTCGTATGATTACGTGCCCATACAAACGAGCATGCATAGCCAGGCCGTGCGTGTATTCGGCATCCCGCCAGTTTCCGTTGTACAATAGGCATGCTGATTCGGCAAACCCGTTACAGGTGGTGGTGCATGTTTATTTTCAGGGGCACATACAGTCGTAATATCTTGTTGCGCATGATGGTGCTGGGTGGCCTGGCCGTTGCTGGACTGGTCGCCAGTTATCCCTTTCTGAGCGAACTTTATATCAAAAACCAGGTGACATCCGTGGGCTGGGTGGTTAACAGTGGCATCGTACTGCTATTTTTACTGGGTATTAGTAAAATTGTGCTCGCGTTAATGAAGTACATGCGTGAAGAATCGGCACTGGTAAAGTTTGCCAGGGCCCTGGAACAAAACCAGGAAGATCCGGAGCAGTCGCTACGTAGTCATTCTATTATCGCCCAGCGTTACCATACGATACGTGAATTAAGCCGGCAAAATGCACCGATTAACCACGGTGCGCTGGCCTCCATGCTGGTGGCTCAGGAAAGTACCCGTACCAGCTTCCCGCGTTATATCCACCATATCCTGATCCTGACGGGTGTATTTGGAACCATAATATCCCTGTCCATCTCACTGATTGGCGCCTCCAGCCTGCTGCAGGCAGCGCAGGATATGGAAAGCATGGGCCTGGTCATTCATGGCATGTCTACGGCGCTGTCTACTACCATGACTGCGATCGTCTGTTATATCTTCTTCGGTTATTTTTATATGAAGCTGAATGATGTGCAGGCCAACTTCCTGAGTGGCGTTGAGCAGGTCACGTCATTATTTCTGTTGCCCCGCTATGCACAAAACCCGGATGCGATGTTGCATGAGGTGGCCAGCCTGATTCGTGGCTTGCGCAGCGCTGCCGAGAGTATGCAGGTGACCCAGGGCCATTATGCCGAGGCCACGCAGCGGGTGGGTGAAATGCTGTCCGATATGCAAATGGGCGGAGGATCATCTGAACTTCAGGAGATCAAACAACTGTTACGAACCGGCTTCCGCCTGCCGGAACAAGGCTAGCAGATATGCAGCAGGGATTCGTAGATCTGCGCACCGACCCCGAACAACTTGCGGACAATTACTGGCCAGCATTTGCCGATATCATGATGGTGGTGGTGATGATTTTTATGCTGGCCAGTGTGGTGTTGATTATTCGCAACTGGGAGCTGGTGGCCGCATTGCGTGACACACTGGAGTCTGAGCGGCAGGCACAGGAAGAAGTACGCTTTGCCTCCCAGGAAAATGCCACGCTGGAAGAGCAGCTGGCCCAGGCTCAGCACCAGGTCTCGGTGATGCGCATGCAACTGATGCGAGCCAGTGAGCAGGAGCAACAACAAAAACAACTGCTGGCACGCAAGGATCTTGAGCATCAAGTGGTTGTGTCCGAGCTTGAACGTACACAGAGAAACATGACAGTTTTGCAGCAACACAACAGTCAGTTAATGCAGTCGTTGAATACAGCACAGGCGGAATTGCAAAATAATGAGTCTATACGTTCAAGGCTGCAGAACTCATTGCAGCAGGCCGAACAAAACACGCACGAACAGGCGCAGCTGATTAGTCAGCAGGCAGTGGAAATGAGCGAATTACGTGTGAAGCACAGTGATGCACAAGTACAGATACTGGCATTGCAGGGTGAGTATGACACCATCAAGGTGGCCTACGAGAAGCTGGTAAAGCCTGCTCGTACGGCCAAAGGAAAGCATGTGGTCGAGGTTCGCTATTCGAAGAGGAATGGTAGTAAGCGAGTCGAATACAAGGACACGGGTGATGCAGATTATAAGAAAATGAGCCGTAAGAAGCTGGAAAAAAGACTGGCGCGACTTAAAAAGGCTTACCCGGGCAAGCTGTATGTAAAGATTATTATTCCGGAAAAAAGTGGTCTGTCCTATAACGAAGCCTGGCAGTTTACCAAGGAAATGCTGGATCGTTACGATTATTATAACGACCAGGAATAAAGTTTCAGACAGGCTCTAGAGGGTGTGGCCCTTGTCCCATGGCATATCAGGTGCACGTCTGTCTGTACCACCACGGCGGTCATCACTGCCTTGTTCATAGCGCACCGCATCACGTCTATCGTGCCCACAACGGCGTTGTGCAACACGGCGTTCAGCACCTTCATAGCGTTGTTTGCCCAGGGGTTGCTCGCCTGGATTTTCTCGATTGTCATCTATAGGTTCTAGTTCAAGTTCCATGTATATTACCTCGCACTGTATCTAATCAATTCCCTGTATGCTGTCCAAATTATAGTGCACTTGCAGTACAAAATTAAATTTAATCCCTGGTCGAGATTGTAAAACTTCATAACATATTGATATTGATATTATTATCATGAGTGCAGAGGCTTCGCCTAATTGTGTTACGATGCCCGAAAGTGACTAACCTGGCTGGGCCAATGAGTATCTTTCCACGCCGTAATGCCGCAGATACCATTACCTCGTTTGAACCAATGGCCCGTTATTTATCCGAACAACTGGGGCGGCCGGTGCATCCTGCTTATTGCAGCAGGGTGGCCTGAATGAGCAGGATTACCAGACTGTATTTGCCCGTAATCCACCCAGTGCGCATTTAACCGGGCTGCGCATTGTGCGCGACTACGAGTATAATCAACATCGTCTGATCGTTCGTGAGATATTGAATGAAGACTACTGCGTCAATGACTGTGGCGTGACCAATCAAAAGAAAGTGGTGAAATAATGGCAAAATCAAATGTACAAAGCCTGATGCGTATGGCGCAGCAGGCGGACAAGCATGTGCTTTATGAAAAATCTGTACAGGCACCGGAAACCGAAATTGAACTGATGATCGAGACGTTTAAGGAGATTCGTGGGTGGGAACCCATGAGTCTGCGCGAAGATTTTTGTGGCACGGCTTTACTGATCACAGAGTGGTGCAAGAGCCATTCGCAGCGCACTGCCCAAGGGGTCGATCTGGATCAGGCTACGCTGGACTGGGGTCGTGAACACAATCTGGATCCGGCGGGTGAAGAAGTCACATCACGCATCGAACTGCTTTGTGAAAACGTACTGGAAGTACAGCAGCCGAAGATGGATATGGCCTGTGCATTTAACTTCAGTTTTAATGGTTTTAAAACGCGCGAGCAACTGCGTGCATATTTTGAGGCGGCGCGCCAGGGTCTGAACGAGAACGGCATGCTGGTGCTTGATGTTTATGGCGGCACCGAATCGATGGACGAGGTTGAAGAAGAGCGTGAGGTGGATGATGAAGACTTCACCTATATCTGGCACCAGGAGTCGTTTAATCCGATTGACCATGCGCTGCATTGTCATATACATTTTGCGTTTGCAGATGGCTCGCGTATGAACCGCGCATTTTCCTATGACTGGCGGTTATGGACCCTGCCGGAGTTGCAGGAGCTGTTGCTGGAGGCTGGTTTTTCGAGCACCCATGTCTACTGGGAAGAATTTGAAGATACCGATGACGATGATGATTATCTTGAAGGCACGGGTAACTACCGTGAAGTCACAAAGGTTGATAATCAGGAGTCATGGATATCATACTTGTTCGCGGTTGTGTAGTTGTATCCAGGAAAATTTACTGAACAGATACTGTGATTCGGCGGG
>ENA-ORDP01000101-ORDP01000101.1-marine-sediment-metagenome-genome-assembly--contig:-NODE-101-length-53189-cov-6.528720_pt1 | contig 53189 bp, 52 predicted proteins | sample MGYA00248627_ERZ508539 | MGnify/ENA primary metagenome ERZ508539 (study PRJEB26208, sample SAMN05571518) | marine sediment metagenome | biome: deep sea; feature: Hydrothermal vent; material...
TCATTGAGATGCAACCGCTCTCTGATGCGGCTACGGATCTGTGGCAGCGCTTTGCAAGCTGCACCCGAACTCTGTAGCATCTTACCGTAATTCCCGTAGATTCGTTTCGCCACGATTGACCAACCAGGAGCAGACCAGGGCCTGGGTAACACCCGCAGGGGATCAGGCTTGGGGAGCCCGCAAGCGTCAAACAGCATGTGACCGGAAGTAATGACGCGGTCACAACGTGCACCCACTACCAAACCCGTGCCCAGGACACCATCTGAGGCCTTGATCAGCACCACCTGCCGATAGTTGCCACTTTCAGCTTGCATATCATTGCGACCCATCACAGCAATCTTCGCCGTAGCCGGATTTTCCGCCAGGCTGAAGCCGGGCAACCACAAACCGACCAATAGCAGACCATACATAAATCTGAGGCACCGTGACTGAAACGACACCGAAACCTGATTAAAACGCAATATATCCCCCAATCCAGTAGTACGGCACTGTCTAACAGGCTGTAAAAAAATGCTCATGCGGCACGATACGACGCTAATAATCCACTTAAAATGCACATACGCGTCCTGTACACCGTGCTTTTTCGCAAATTATTGCTTACCTTCACACCCGTTTGAAACTTTTTCAACAACCTGCCAGAGCAGACTCGGTGTATGCTACCACGGGCTTGCCACGCCAGGAGTCTGTTCGATGAATGATTGATTTGCATTGTCATATGTTACCGGGTATCGATGACGGTGCCGGGGACATGGATACCGCACTACAAATGGCCCGAATGGCCGTTGAAGATGGCATTCACTATAGCGTCTGCACACCGCATATTTATCCGGGCATGTACGAAAATACTGCCGAGAGTATCCATATCGCGCTCGCAGCGTATCGACGGGCTCTCGCAAAAGCTGAAATCCCGTTGCGACTGGGCTATGGTGCTGACACGCACCTGATCCCCGAGCTGGTAGCCGATATCAATAATGGGCGTATCCCAACGCTCAATGCCACACGCTATTTTCTGTTTGAACCACCACACCATGTCTCACCACCACGGTTTTGCGAATCCGTGTTCAATACCATTGTCGCCGGCTATGTGCCATTGATCACCCATCCCGAAAGGCTGACCTGGATCGATGATCACTACGATCAATTCATTGAAGTTGCCAAACAAGGCGCCTGGATCCAGCTGACTTCCGGCAGTCTGGTCGGCCGTTTCGGCAAGCGTGCCCGCTACTGGTCCGAGCGATTTCTCGATGAAGGCATGGTCCACGTATTGGCGACAGATGCCCATGACCTTCACTACCGACGACCCTGGCTCGCTGAAGGACGTGATGCAGCAGCCATTTGGGTGGGGGAAGAAGAAGCATCGAGAATGGTCGGCGAACGCCCGACGGCCGTGCTGAAAAACCTTGCACCAGAGCAGATTGCCGAACCCCCAGGGCTTTCCGGGCTCTTTCATTCTGGCCATAAGCCACAGCAACCCCGGCACAAAGGCTGGTTAAAAAAATGGTTTCAATCCATTTAATGAAATACAGTGCGTAACCGACCTCCGGGAGGTGGTCAGAGAATAGAGAACTTGCTACGAGCGCGACGTACGATCGAGACATAAGCAAGCGGGTAAAACAGAAGAAAAGGTACAAAGACCCAAAGTCGCGCCTCCCCACCGATCTCCACCATGATACTGGCGGCAAATCCCTGCAGCACCCCAAGCGCTGCGTAGATCAAGGTAACCTGTCCGTGGCTCAACCCCATGCGCACTAGCAGCTGATAGGCATGCGTACGATGCGCCTGAGTGATATTTTCCCCCGCTATTACCCGCCTGCACAATGTAGCCAAGGTATCAAAGATGAAGTGCAGCAGCAGCAGCGGGACCACAAGAAATGAGGTATGCGAATAATCGTAACGAGCCGCCACGATCGCCATGACGGCAAAAATAAAGCCCAAAAAAGCACTCCCCACATCGCCGAGAAATATTCGTGCGGGTGGTCGGTTAAAGACCAAAAATCCACCGGCTCCAGCCAATATTGTATAACTCGTGATATAAATAAACAGGCTATCGTGGCGGAATGTGATGTAGGCAAAAAAAGCACTGGCTATGACTGCAGTCAGGGCAGCGAGTCCATCGATGCCATCCATAAAATTATAGCTATTGGTTAAACCGACGATCCACAACACGGTCAATACCGTTCCCAACCATGGGAGCTGCAAGGTACCAACAAATGGTATTGAAAATTGGTCCAGTACAATACCAGAGGCGACCACAAAGAGTGCGGCCAACAACTGTGTCGCCAGCTTGACCAAAAAACCCTGTCCAGTCAGATCATCCAGAAAGGAAATCACAGCAATCAACAATGCTGAGCCCAGGAAAGCCCAGAAATACTGCTGGCTCAACGGCGTCTTGTCACCCAATAGGTCAATAGCGATTACGCCCAGCAAAAAAGTCACCACGATCGCCACACCGCCCCCACGTGGGATGGGGGAGTGATGAGAAGAGCGTGCATTCGGGACATCCATAATTTGCACCCTGCTCAGCATCAACCAGGTCAGTAATGTGGCAATACCAAACAGGATGACTGCAAAAACAAGATGTGAAAGAAAGGATAAAAGAGTCATAGGATTGTCGCAATGGTGCAGCTACTATTCGCACGTAAAACCACTTGTTGGCCGACATTACGATACAGCATCTCTTGATACAGGCATTATAGCGGTTCGTCGCAACAGAATCACCGCCTCTATTACTACGCCTCTATTACTACCTCCTCAACGTAGCTCCTCCTCAGCACCCGTGACAGCGAAAAAAAAACGCCGATCCTGCAGGCATTGCCTACAAGAACGACGTATTCACTTCGATGACAAATTATGTGTCTGGATCACCGGGATGTAACAGCCCGAAATTCACGCTTGCTGGAGCAATCACCGGGTATCAACCGGGCATGCAGAAGATCAGCTAGGCGGCTTTCTTGGCAGAGGCTTTTCGCAGGTTGACCTGGGCTTTCTCCACCCCTTGCTCTACCCACTCACGTACCTCGGTACTACTGGAGGTTAACGCAGAAACCAGCTCCTGGCTGTTGTTCAGGCACTGTGTCATATAGTCCCCGACCAGCGTGCTCTGCTCTTTGACATAGGTACGTGGCTCATGGGCATTGACCAGCAGCTGGGTCTGTTCCACGCCAAATTTGATGGCTTGCTGGGCCCAATCGGCCTGCATTGCCAAGAGCTTCTGGCTGGATTTAAGATTTAGATCGGTGGCCTGACGTAGTGAAGAAACTGCCTCACTGGTCACTTTATTCATAATATCATAGACTTGTGTATACATGCTTAGCTCCTGTTCCTAAGAACGCAAGATGCAATTGATAAGTATTTGTGCGGTGCAGCATATTGTTGCACCGCACAAATACTTTGTCAAGCCGAATGGGGTTTTTTTTACTGCCGTCAGGAGGCGCTGTCCGGGAATTCCCGGACAACCTCCAGATTACGCCATGGCCTGCTGCATCAATTTACCAATTTCGGCCGGATTGTGCGTCACCTGAATCCCGGCAGCCTCCAGTGCGGAGATCTTCTCCGCTGCGGTCCCTTTGCCTCCAGAGATAATCGCACCGGCATGGCCCATGCGCTTACCCGGAGGTGCGGTAACGCCAGCGATAAAACCCACCACCGGCTTGTCCATATGCTCCTTAACCCAGGCCGCACATTGCTCCTCATCCGTACCACCGATTTCTCCACAAATTACCACCCCTTCAGTTGCCGGGTCGTCATTGAACATCTTGATCACATCAAGATGCTTCATGCCATTGACCGGATCGCCACCGATACCGACACATGTGGATTGGCCCAGCCCCCGTGCGGTCAACTGGCCCACCACTTCATAGGTGAGTGTTCCGGAACGGGAGATGACCCCGATCGGCCCCTTCTTATGGATGTAGCCGGGCATAATACCCACCTTGACTTCATCAGGCGTAATCACCCCCGGGCAGTTAGGTCCCACCAAAAAAGTGCTCGTAGCGCGCATTTTCTGGCGGCTGATGATCATATCCTTGACCGGTACTCCTTCGGTAATACAGATCACCAACTCAACTCCCGCCTCGACCGCCTCATCAATCGCAGCCGCAGCATAGGGTGCCGGCACATAGATGACCGAGACATTGGCTCCGGTTTGGCTCCGGGCTTCAGCAACCGTATTAAATACCGGCACACCTTCAACCACCCGCCCTCCCTTGCCCGGGGTCACCCCGGCAACATAGCAGGCTTTGCCATTGGCATACTCAATACTGTATCGAGTGTGGAAGCTTCCAGTTTTACCGGTAATCCCCTGGGTAATAATCCTGGATTCCTGATTAAGAAGAATAGACATCGATCAGTTCCCTCCGGCAGCTTGAACAATTTTTTGTGCGGCATCCGCCATATCCGTTGCTGTAATCAGACTCAAGCCAGATTCAGCCAGTATCGCCAAGCCTTTTTTTACATTCGTACCTTCCAGTCGAACCACCAACGGCACGCTGAGGCCAGTTTCCCTGACCGCAGTCACCAAACCCTCGGCAATAACATCACAAAGCATGATGCCACCGAAGATATTGACTAAAATCGCCTGTAATCCAGGATTTTTGAGCATAATGCGAAATGCTGCGGCTACCTGCTTGGCAGTCGCACCACCACCCACATCAAGAAAATTGGCAGGCTCACCACCATACAACTTGATGATATCCATGGTTGCCATCGCCAACCCCGCACCGTTAACCAGACAGCCGATATTGCCGTCCAAAGCGATATAGGAAAGGCCAAATTTTGCTGCCTCAATTTCCAGAGGATTTTCTTCATCAAGATCCCTCAAATCGGTGATCTCCGGATGACGAAACAGGGCGTTATCATCAAAATTGATTTTAGCGTCCAGTGCCACCACGCGCGAATCTCCAGTTAATACCAGTGGATTGATTTCTGCCAGTGACGCGTCCTTGTCCCAGAACAGGAGATATAAATGCTGTATCAGTGTCGCGGCTTCAGCCAGCGTCACCTCCGGCAAACCGATCGCACGAGCCAGCGTCAACGCCTGCTGCTCGGTTAAGCCTGTGACCGGGTCGACCGACACTTTGTGAATCTTTTCCGGTGCCGTAGCAGCCACTTCTTCAATCTCGGTACCCCCCTCGGAGCTGGCCATTACGGTAACGCGCTGCATCGCCCTATCCACGACCATGCCCAGGTAGTATTCCGAAGCAATATCGGCACCCTCTTCGACAAGCAGCCGTTTCACCAAACGGCCTTCGGGACCTGTCTGGTGGGTAATCAATGTCATACCAAGAATTTCGTCCGCAAACATCCGTACTTCTTCAAGTGATTTAGCCACCTTGACTCCGCCACCTTTGCCGCGTCCACCCGCATGAATCTGCGCTTTGACAACCCAGACCTCACCACCGAGATACTGAGCTGCTGAAACCGCCTCCGCAACGGAAAAACAGGCCACTCCACGAGGTACTTTCACATCATATTCACGCAACAGGTCCTTGGCCTGATACTCATGAATTTTCATATTCGACTCCTTCGGTCAGATTGCACACACGCTGTTGCATACACTAGGAGGCTATCCTGGAATAGAGAGCCTACTGCAGAAACGACACAACATTAAGTTGGTGGTACCTATTGGCGGGGGCTGCGATTATAGCGCCACAGTCCTTGATTTCCTATAGGGAATCAGTGATAGGGAATCAGTGATTAGCGGCAGCTCCTGCAACCAACTGAGATGGATTTTCACGCTATCACGGGGTAACTTACCAACTTCCGGTTTAGGGGCTGCAAATAAATAACATGGTTATTTAGAGCCTCTTGCAAAACTCGTGAACGGCGATCTACTTCCCCACTTCGGCCCATTTCCGAGCTGGAATTTCGCTCCATGGAACCACCATGCAGTTCATCCCATCCCGAAAATGGACTCAAAGTGGCATTGCAGATCATCCGCCCAGAGATTTGCAAGAGGCTCTTTATGCGCCTGAATTTGTATTGCCTGAATTCGTATTTGATTGGCGTGATACGATTACTTTGCTTTTCGATGGTCGCGCAAAATCTCGTACGCCTTGCGAATTTTCTGGGTTTTTTCATTAGCCAGGGCAATCATCTCCTCCGGCAGACCTTTGGCCACCAACTTGTCTGGGTGATGCTGACTCATCAGGCGCCGGTAGGCTTTCTTGAGCTCTGTATCACTGGTTGCGGAGGTGACTCCCAGTACCTTGCGTGCCTGGGCCAGACTGTCGGTGGACACGACCCCACCTGCTGCCCTGGCCCCGGTATAGCCCCGGCTGCCGACGAGATCAAGAAGATGCTCAAATTCTGCAACAGAAAAATTCAGGGTTTCGGCGATCTGCAACAAAATTCGTCGCTCACTGACATCCAGTACCCCATCAGCCATCGCCGCCTGTAACTGAATCTCCAAAAACATCCGAAGCAGATTGGTCTGTCGCGAACACACGGTATTGAGCTGGGCCAAGGCATCCTGCAAGGGGAAATCGGCCCTCTTGCCAGCATGAAAAAGCTTGATTGCAGCGTCCTTTTGCTCTTGATCCAGATTCATCTGCCGCATGACCGTGCGGGCATGGGCGATTTCCGCATCAGAAACATACCCATCAGCCTTCGCCACATGGCCCATGACCGAAAAGGTGGCGGTAAAAAAAGCCGCCTTAACCTGATCATTTTCAGGGGAACCTTCCAGGGAGATGTTCTTTACCCCTTTATCAAACTGGTGCCCCAAGGCCGCACCCAGTGCGGCACCCAATGGCCCACCCAGCATAAAACCAAAAGTACCTCCCAGTATCTTGCCCCACCAATTCATTTTTCCTCTCCAGTGTCTGCCATTATCTGCGAATACTGTGAACAGTATACTCCGATCTATTACGGTCTCATTATAGCGTCATTCGATCACGCAGATACTGTGCAAAGTCTTCTGCGATCAGTGGCTTGCTGAAATAATAACCCTGTATCTCATCACAACCCAGTTGACGCAGAAAATCGAGTTGCTGTTGTGTTTCGACACCTTCGGCAAGGGATACAAGCCCCAAACTTTCAGCCAAATTAACTATGGTGGAAACAATCACCTCGTCATTCGCATCATGGCCAATATCACACACAAAAGACTGGTCAATCTTCAACTTGCTGGCATTGAATCGCTTGAGATAACTCAGCGACGAATAACCGGTACCAAAATCATCGATAGACATCTTCACACCTTGCTGATGGAGTTGATCCATAACAGAAATCGCCGCCTCAGGATCACCCATGGTGACACTTTCGGTCAATTCCAGCTCCAGTAAATACGGAGGAAATTGCGACTCTTCGAGTACTTGTTCGATCGCGGCCACGAGGTTTGGATCGCGAAATTGCATGGCGGAGAGGTTCACCGCCAGTGTGACAGGAGGCAATCCCTGGTCAAGCCAGTCTTTAAGTTGCCACACTGAATGGCGCAATACCCAGGCACCGATAGCCAGAATCTGGCCACTATTTTCTGCTACCGGAATAAACTCTGCTGGTGAAATTATGCCCATTTCCGGGTGCCGCCAGCGCAACAGCACCTCAACACCGGTGACATGCTGGCCGGAGATAGCAAGCTGGGGCTGGTAACAAAGAAAGAATTGCCCCAACTCCATGGCGTGACGCAGGGCATTTTCCAGCTTCAATACACGTGCTGAAGCCAGCTGCATATCCTTGGTGAAAAAACGGTAGGTATTTCGCCCCTCGTGTTTGGCCCGGTACATGGCTGCATCGGCATGCCGCCCCAAGGTATCGGTAGTTTTACCGTTATCCGGATAAATCGCAATTCCAATCGAGGCCATCACCACCAGTTCATGGCCGGCGAGTTGATAGGGCTTTGCGATCTTTCTGGATAATTTTTCTGCAAAATGTGCGGCGCTATCCACCCCCATATCCGGCAATATCAGAACAAACTCATCACCACTTTGTCGGGCCACTGTGTCTTCCTGACGGATACTTGCTTTCAGCCGTATGGCCAACTCAATCAACAACATATCCCCGATATGATGACCCAGGGAATCATTGACATTTTTAAAGTTATCCAGGTCCAAAAACATCACAGTCAACGGCTTGTTATTGCGCTGTGCCATACTCAGACTGTGCTGAAAACGGTCCTCCAGTAGCTCTCGATTAGGCAATCCGGTCAAACCATCAAAAAATGCCAGTTGCCGAATATGCTCCTGATCATGCTGATGTGCCAACTCATGCTGCAAGCGATCCATCGCCTGACCGACGACAACCGCCATTTCCTGCAACAGGTTGCGCACCCCTTCATCGAAAAAATGCACCTTACCGACGTACAGCCCCAGAGCACCGATGACTTTACCCATTCGGGATAACGGCAATGCCGCGACGGCTTGCCAGCCAAAACGTGCACCCGCTTCGTGCCACGGCATGGTCGAGGGATCATGTAGAAAATCCTGGCAATACACCGGTTGATTACGTTGTATGGCCTGACCAATGGGTCCTTGTCCGATGGCCTGATCGTCAGCCGAAATAATTATTCCATCGAGATATTCAATGCCGGCACCATAACGAGCAACCGGTCGGATCAGGGGGTCATCTTTTGCCAATAGCCCGATCCAGGCCATCTGAATTCCGGTTTGCTTAACCATAGTTCGGCAAACCCTGGAGAACAATTGCTCATCCGTGACACTATCGGCAATATCCCGATGGCATTGATTGAGCGCTGCGTAGACATCAGACAAGCGCTGCAGCGCCTGTACGGCAGTCTTACGGGCGGTGATATCTCTGGAAAGTGCAATCAGGTGTGGCTTGTCAGCCACAACATCCTCTTTTCTGGCAACTGACAACTCAAACCACATGATGCCATTGGGTAATTCAAGTGAGTATTCCTTTCCTACCGATCGCCCATTTCGATACGCCTCCTGCAACGCTTCATGGATAACTGCAGAGGTGGCCGGGGGTAAGCCATCAGAGACTTTCCTGCCAATCATATCCTCTGCCGGCATAACCAACCATTCCGGTTGGTTTGTCTGCAGTTTCAGAATCCGTCCCTCAAGATCATATTCAATCATCAGGTCGGGAATGGCCTGCAGCGTTGCCTGCAACTGCTGTCGGGTCACCTCAATCTGGGTGGTCCGGCGGAGCACTTCCCGTTCCAGAAACCGTCTATGAACCCGTAGTGCCAACCACTGCCTGGCCAGATAGGCCAACAACAGGCTGAAGAAAAATCCAACCGTAATTTTCAGCGTCATACCCGGCAGATCACCCCAGCCTCGAGTTGGCTTGACGGACAGGGTCCAGGTCGCAAACGATTCCTGCATAACATGCTGCACCGCACGCACACCCGGTCGTTGTGGGCTGGCGGCGATCGTGATCCTGCGGCCCGTTTCAGCATTGTTATACCAGAGTTCGTAGTTATAGGCTCGGGTCGGCAATTTCTGTAAATCCGTGGCATTGAGCAGACCGGGAAGATTGATCAGAACTTCAACCAGACCCCAGAAACTGGCCTTCCTGATCTGCACAGCACCCTGAAATTGTGGCCGCTTATAAACCGGCAAGCGGCCGATCAGGGCAACACCCCCCTGTACCAGCTTTACGGGGCCGGATAACACCAACCGGCCACTGTCCCGGGCTTTGATGGCGTCAGCCTTCTGCGCCGGATGAGTAAAGAGATCAACCCCCAACACCGCTTCGTTGCCTGACAGTGGCACCACACTCGAGATCACACCCTTGGGTGCAAATGCCAATTCTTGTACACTAGGATAAAGCGGCAGTATCGCGTGAGCCAACGATTCAAAATCAGCCACACTTTGCCGACCCTGCTGAATCTGCAAGGCCAAGACATAGGTAGTATTTAATGCTCGATCAAGCCGCAACTGCAGGTCTTGGACATAATCTCCAGCAAGATTCGCCACCTGTGCCCGACTTTTCTGCAGCCGGGATTGTTCCAGATTCCAGATCAAGATACTAGCTAACAGGGCTGACAGCAGGAAGACCAGACCGGGCACGGTCCAGCGATAAAAAGAGGGTTGATTGGTCATGGAAACATTTTTTTATTTCCGTATCTTGGCTAACCCTGCGCTTGCACGGATGGATTATGCCGTAGGGTGTGATTCAGCGTAGTTGAATTAACACGGAATTTCAATACAAACGACCGTCCCACCAGTGGATCGGCTGGAAATATCCAAGGTCCCCCGGTAGGCCTGGATAATCGTACTGACTACAGCCAGCCCGATACCCTGCCCTTCAACCTGTGGGTCAGCACGTGCTCCTCGTCGGCTGAGTGCTCGTGCCCTTGCCGATGATACGCCCGTCCCATCATCTGTGATAGTGAGCTGCAGTCTGTGCTTTTCTGTTGCGTCCAGTAAACACCCTGCTACCCATACCTGATGGTTGCCGTACTTGAAAGCATTATCGAGCAAGTTTCCCATCAATTCCATACAGTCACCGTATTCACCAGGAAATAGCAATCCATCAGCAACATGCAGAGTAAATTCGATCTCTTTGCTGAGGTAAACTTTGTGTAAGGCACGCCCTAATCTTTCCAGTATCGGCTTTATTTCCAGACCGGCATAGACCGGCTGTAGTCCCTCTGTCCCGGCTCGCTGCAATTGATACTGAATCATCCGATCCATACGTTCGAGCTGCTCACCCGGCATACGGTCCTGCTGCGCAGCAGCCGACCCGTCAAGCCATTGTCGCAACACCGCAAGCGGGGTTTTCAAACTGTGCGCCAAATCCGCCAAGGCATGACGACGCCGTAGCAAGCGTTGTTCAGCAGCATCAAGCAGGGCATTAATTCGGTTCGTCAGCTCGGCTAGCTCCCTGGGGTAATCTGTGCGCAGCCGTTTCCTTTGCCCCGCTTCAACCGCAGCCAATTCCTGCACTGCCAGACGCAATGGGTATAGACCCCAGCGCAGTATCACAGCCATAACCAGTAGCAACAATCCGGCACCGACCAGCAGGCTGGTCCACAATGTTTTGCGAAAGGCATTGCGCTGCTGGGCCAGGCTGGCACCATTGTTTTCAACCACAACTAAACGCCGCAAGGATGGGCCGGTCGTGACTTCCCAGGCAACTGCCATGGCAATACGATACCTTGGCTTACCCTCGCGGCCCATTGAAGTCGAGAACCGTTGCTGCCCCGTTTTCAGCCAGGGCGATGCCTCATAGACATGCCCCACCGCAGATGGTGATTGCCATTCCAATTCCTGGTTCGGGGTGACAATCCAGGCCAACCAACCTGATTGGGGAAGTTGCAGTGCCGGATCAGGCAACACACCTGAAATCCGAATATGCCCTTTGGCATCCGGCTCTGCTACCGCCAACACCAAATACAATGTACTGGCCAACTGGCGGTGCAATGCAGTCAGGACGCTGGCACTAAATGATCGCTCCAGCACAACGCCTGTCATGCCAAGGAACAGCAACAAAATGACCAATGCGGCCCCGAGCACACGTTGGTGCAGGGAGAATTTCACGTGACATCCAGTTCACGAAGCCGATAGCCGCGCCCTCTGACCGTTTCAATCGGCAGCAGTGTTTTCTCCGGGTCAAGTTTTAGTCGCAAACGACGAACGAATACTTCGAGCACGTTACTGTCCCGGTCGGCGTCTTCCGCATAAAGGTGTTCGGTTAGCTCCTGTTTGGATACCGGTTGACCGAGCTTCATGGCAAGATAGCTGAGCATTCGGTATTCAAAAGCCGTGAGATCAACCAATTGATTATGGATATAGACCGTTTCTGTAGCGGTATCAATCACCATGGGTCCGTTGTGAAGTTGGCTGGTAGGTGAGCCAGCTGAACGGCGCAATAGTGCCCGCATCCTGGCCAGCAACTCTTCTCCATGAAAGGGTTTAACCAGGTAATCATCAGCCCCGGCTTCCAGACCGGCAACCTTTTCCTGCCAGCGATTGCGGGCCGTCAAGATCAGAACCGGATAGGTTTTCCCGGCTGAACGCAGTTCGGTGATCACCGAAATCCCGTCGCGCTTGGGCAACCCCAGATCGATGATGGCCAGATCCAGCGGATACTCGAGAGAGAAATAAAGCCCTTCTTCTCCATCGACAGCCTCATCCACAACAAAGCCTTTGGCCCGCAAAGCCACCGCCAGAGGCTTGCGCAAAGCAACTTCATCTTCTACCAAAAGTACGCGCACTGAACTGGCTAACCATTGTCCGGGTTAATCCAGAATACCTTGATCCTGCCATCGGGTAACAACACCTTGATCCGAAACAACAGCTGACCGTTATCATCTCGCACCGGACCCGCCTTGAGAATCCGACCCCCGGTCTGGTCCTGGATCTGTGCTACAGCCAAATCCAATGCTGTGGGCTTGCCGGCACGAACAGACGGGGTTGTGGTGAGGATTAGGGCAGCGATAAAAGCGACGACCAATGTTCTCCTGCAATGCATCATCACACCTCCTTTTACATAATAACCGGCTAATCTACCTATCCATCCATCCAGGCACCTACCCATCCTGGCACCTACTCATCCCCGGTGCCTGCTCACTTTGGCGTCCACCCTACCCTTCGTAACCACCGACTTCTCAACGTTTGTAAGGCCGCACTCTGACTCGTACCTGAATGCTGGCACCCGGTCGATTCTGCATACGAGTCGTGAACTGCCTGCCATTGTAGCGATAGCTCACCCGGTACGCCACTACCTGTTCCTCAGTCGTGTAGTTATCGACCGTCTCACATCGCCGTACAGATCGGGTGGTAAAACGCTGTTCATCACTGCGGTAACGGTAACCACGATGGGCATTTTTCATATCATGACCGATCGATCCGCCCAGCAATGCCCCTGCTGCCGTCGCCCAGCCACGACCTCGACCACGACCGAATCGACTACCCACTGCAGCGCCGAGGATTGCCCCAAAGATCTCGGGTGTGGAAGAACGACCACGATAGCTACCATTACGAACCGGGACCTGCTGATATTCCTGCCAACAACGTTGTGTCGGTTGTGAAATACGGATGCTGCGGGTAATGGGTTGCACATCCGTCACCGTGGCATAATCGTGGTATCCACCACCATTGGCTTGTGCGCTCTGCGACAACGGGGCGACAAGTAAAGCGGACACAATGGCTGTGGTCACTAATTTGCTGGAATTTTTCATGTTCGTTTCTCCATATCAGATTACGTGCATTGCACTATATCAACCTCAGGCTGAACAGCAGCTGAACGAAACTGCGGTAAACTGGCGTTACCTAGCAGCAGCTTTTGCCGGGAGGCTGCCCGAAAGCTCGGAATCTACTACCCAAAGCCGGTTGAATATGCAGGCACTTGCCCCCAAATGGAGCTGTACTATGGCATTTGAAAAATTCACCTACAGATTGATTGCAATCTGGGAAAAATTGCGTCTTGGGTTCATCGGGCTTGGCAAACTCTACCATCCGGGGACCTGGCGGGAAAAAGGCTTGTTCTGGAGTATCGGCCTGTTGCTGGCCACAGCAGTGATCGCCCTGCTGATAACCGGCTGGCTATGGAACAAGGAACCGGGAATTTTCGATGTACGACAGGCTGCAATTGCTGCTTCCGGTGGTGAAAAAAACCTGGTCACCGGCAGTTATTACACGGGTACCTTGCTCAAGATTGGTGATGTTATCCTCAACAAGCGTGGCGGTTATCTGTCCAACGATATTTCACCACCCGGGGTACTGATGGACAATATCCCTAGCTGGGAATTCGGCGCCCTGGTCATGGAACGGGACGCACTGGCAGCTCTGCGTAACCATTTTGCCCGCTCCCAATCTCAATCTGTTGAGGATCCGGATCTGTCACGGGCTGAACCGCAATGGAACTTTAACAACAATTCCTGGATCCTCCCCAGCACCGAGTCTGAATACCGCAAAGGCCTGAAGTACCTGCGTAATTATGCAACACGTCTGTCCAGTCCGGAGCAGAAGAATAGCCAGTTTTTTGCCAGGGCAGACAATCTGCAACAATACCTGGAAATCGTCAGCAAGCGCTTGGGAAGTTTGTCACAGCGGCTTAGCGCCAGCGTAGGACAGGTACGGGTCAATACCGATCTGGCCGGCGACAGCTCAGCAACCCAATCCACTGCAACACCAGCGATACGAAAATTCAAGACCAGCTGGTGGAAACTGGACGATATTTTCTATGAGGCTCGTGGTTCAAGTTGGGCCTTGCTGCATATTCTCAAAGCACTTAGTTATGATTTTGACCAGGTATTGCAAAAGAAAAATGCCAAGGTATCCCTACAGCAGATTATCCAGGAACTGGAAGGCACGCAGGGCCAGATGACCAGTCCGGTGCTGCTAAACGGTAGCGGATTTGGTCTGTTTGCGAATTATTCGCTGGTCCTGGCCAATTATATCGCCCGCGCCAATACGGCCATTATCGACTTGCGTGATTTGCTGCAAAAAGGCTAGCTGCAAAACGTATTGGACTATTCAGGAAAATTCGAGCGGATCGAAGCACAAACCCTGTATCGAAAACTGGACCCGGAACAACAGGTTCGGGTCAAAAAAATTGCGTTCGTGCACTATTTTACCTTACAGGAGCTACGTTTTTTTGTGGAGGCCTTAATCGACCTGAAGCTATGGAGTGCGGGCGACCTGGAAGCACATTGGCAACACTGGCGACGACAGAGTCAGCGTCAGGGCAAGGACTTCAAGAAATGGGCTTTCAAGCAGCTACGACAATTGCTGCAAGACTTGAAGCAACAGCCCACAGATTACCGGCTGAACACGGACACAACCCCTGTTTATCGTAAGAGTCCATCCAAAATTTCATTGTCCGAACCCCATCAAGGCAAGCTATTTGGCATGTGCCCGGTCCAATCCGAGAAAACCTTATGCTGCAATCTGTACACCATTGATGCGGTAAAAAACTGCGGCTTTGGTTGCAATTACTGCAGCATTCAGACCCTTTATGCGGAATCCGGCTTTGAAATTGATGTGAATTTTGCCGACAAGCTCGAAGCAATCCAGCTCGACCCTACGCAGCTTTATCATATCGGTACAGGGCAGTCTTCTGACGCATTGATGTGGGGCAATCGCTACGGCATCCTGGATGCACTGTTCCAATTTGCCCGAAAATGGCCCAATGTCATTCTCGAATTCAAGACCAAGTCACACCATGTCACACACTTCCTCGAGCATGATGTACCCACCAATATCATCTGTTCCTGGTCGCTGAATCCACAATGCATAATCCACCATGAAGAACCATTCACTGCCAGCCTCGAAAAACGACTGACAGCGGCACGCCTGGTAGCAGACAAAGGGATTAGGCTGGCCTTTCACTTCCACCCCATGCTGTACTACCAGGGCTGGCAAGCGGATTACACAGCACTCATCACCCGCGTTCAGGATCAGTTTTCAAGCCAGGAAATCGCCTTTATCTCTTTTGGTGCACTGACCTTCCCGAAACCGATCTTGCGCAAGATTCGTGAACACGGTGTAGCAACCCGTATCCACCAAACCGAACTGGTTGCCAACCCGGAAGGCAAACTGACCTATCCTGATAAAATCAAGGAGGCTTTGTTCCAATATGCCTATGCTGCTTTCGCAGCCTGGCACGACAAGGTTTTCTTTTACCTGTGTATGGAAGAAAGTCGCTTCTGGGAGAAAACATTCGGCCACAGCCACGCTGATAATGCGGCCTTTGAACAACAGCTACTGCGAAGCGCTCGCTACAAACTTATGACGGTAAGTCAGCGGCGCACAGAGCGCGAAACACCCACGATAAAAACCCGACGGCGGCCATTTGATACACCATAATCTGATGTACCGTCAGATTGTCACGGACACTTGTTGTATCAGTGACGTAGGGGAAACTCAGCACAGATCCGCTTATCAGCAACAAGCCCCTATGCCGTTACGTTAACATTGCTGCCCAGTGTGCTGCTGCTGCTGGTGGTGGTGGTGGTGGTGCCGGATGATTGCGTCTGTTGGACGGTCCGTCGTGCTGCATTGTCCGCATCACCATCCCGACGCACTTCCCGTACATCGTTGTCGCTACTGGTTGCCGGGGTATTAAAGGTTTGTGCCGGTTGTGATGTTACCAGGCTCGCTGCCGCTGAAATTTCCATATCCTTCTCCGTTGGAGTTCACTTCCACGTCTCAGTCTAGACCATGGTTTGGCTGTTTGCAAGCGGAGCAAATCCGCTGTCAGTGGAAACTGCTGAAACTACGAGAAGTTCCCTTTTTATGATAGCGGGAATAACGGTAGCATAAATAGATTCTATGAAAAACCGACATTTACTCTGGCATAATCCGGGGCCTGATAGCAGACTTATCCCACTGACGACAGACTCAGGAACGTAAACCTTCGATGAAAATGATATTTTTAGGCCCTCCGGGTGCTGGCAAAGGCACCCAAGCCGGTTTTATCTGCACCCACTATGACATTCCACAAATTTCTACCGGCGACATGCTGCGTGCGGCCACCAAGGCGGGTTCCAAACTAGGTCTTGCAGTCAAGTCAGTCATGGAACGTGGTCAACTGGTGTCGGATGAGCTGATCATGGGGCTGGTGAGGGAACGGCTGAAAGAACCGGATTGTAGCATTGGTTACCTTTTCGACGGATTTCCCCGTACGCTGGCTCAAGCCCAAGCCATGCAGGAAAGCCGGTTACAAGTCGATTATGTCATCGAGATCCATGTTCCCGATCAGGATATCGTTCTGCGCATGAGCGGCAGGCGTGTTCATCTGGCATCAGGAAGAACCTATCACATTAAATTCAATCCACCACAGGTGGCCGGTAAAGATGATGTCACCGGGGAAGATCTGATCCAACGTCAGGATGATAATGCAGAAACCGTACAAAAGCGCCTTGATGTTTACCATACCCAAACGGAACCACTGATCAACTATTATCTGGATTGCCAAACCCGTAAGCCCAAAACAGCAGCAACGTTCATCAATATCGATGGTGTTGGTACAGTCGAGGAAATCCGGCAACGAATACTCTCCGCGCTGACTTGAAAACTGCCCTTGTTCGCTCCATTTGCAGAACCATCCAATTCAACAAGAGAAGCATGATGAGCACACGCGAACTTACGGCAGATAATTTTGATAGCACCATCGAGAACAATAAGCTGGTACTGATTGATTTCTGGGCCAGCTGGTGCGGGCCTTGTCGGTCCTTTGCACCCATTTTCTCCGCTGCCGCTGAAAAAAACCCGGGCATTGTCTTTGCCAAAGTGGATACCGAAGCACAACAGCAACTGGCCGCACAATTCCAGATACGCTCCATCCCGACGCTGGCTATTTTCAAAGAACAAGTCATGATTTTCTCCCAGCCCGGAGCCCTGCCTGCTTCTGCACTGGATCAGCTGATCGAACAAGCGCAATCGCTGGACATGGATGAAGTCAGGAAAGACCTCGAGGAAAAACAGCGTAGCCACGCTACCGCATGACGGCAAACCCACCTTTCTGGGAAACAAAAAGCCTGGAGGAGATGAGTTCAGAAGAATGGGAGCAGCTCTGCGATGGCTGTGCCAAATGTTGCGTCTTTAAGCTCGAAGATGAAGACAGTGGCGAATTTTTCGTAACTGATATTTGCTGTCAATATCTGGACCTGGAAGCCTGTCGCTGCAACCACTACGAGCAACGCCATAGCAAGGTTCCTGACTGTGTTCAGGTCACACTCGAACTGGCCCGTGATGCTGCGTGGCTACCCAACACCTGTGCTTACCGACTACTGGCCAACGGTAATCCCCTACCGCGCTGGCATCCATTACTCAGTGGAGTTCCGGACTCTATTTTTACAACCGGGATCTCTGTAAAAGGCCATGTTTGTCACGAAACTCCAGGTGTTATTCTGGAACAACATCTACTGGATTGGCCGAATTATTAAGCAAATCCACGGGTGGCTGAATGGTATAACGGCGCATTTTTTCCCAAAGATTTTTACGACTGATTCCAAGATGTTCAGCGGTCTCGACAATCCTCCATTGATGTACATCCAGGGCATGCAGAATTACTCGTTTTTCATGTTCTTGAAGCTGCCCTTTAAGATCTGCATCGGAAACCGCAAAGACTTCTTCCCCGTCGAACTGTTCCTGTCCCAAGTCTCGAGGTCCTAGCACTTCCTGTGAGGCCAGAATACACGCACGTTCGATACAGTGGCGCAACTGGCGAATATTGCCCGGCCATGATCTCGATAGCAGATAGTCCTCCGCCGCCGGAGAAAGAAAATGCTGTTCCTCATGTGCCCAGGCATACTCCACGATAAATCGGTGTGCAAACCAGGCAATATCTTCCGGACGATCTCGCAGCGGTGGTATTTCAAGGTGAATGACGTTAATGCGAAAAAACAGATCTTCTCGAAATTCTCCGCTCAACACGGCTTTTTTTAAATCCCGGTTGGTGGCGCTGATCAGCCGGGTATTTACCTGTATGGCCTGTTCACCTCCTATACGATGCAGGGATCCATCCTGGATGACTCGCAGCAATTTAGCCTGCATGGATACCGGCATATCACCGATTTCGTCCAGAAACAGGCAACCACCATCGGCCCGTTCGAATACCCCACGGTGTTTTCGAACCGCACCGGTAAATGCCCCCTTCTCATAGCCGAAAAGTTCTGCTTCAAGCAGGTTTTCCACCAGACCCGCGCAGTTGACGGCCTCAAAAGGTTGCTGCTTGCGCTGTTTATCACAACGGTGTGAATAATTTGCAACATACTCTTTACCCACTCCCGACTCACCGGTGATCAAGACACTGACATCATGTCCGGCGACCTGCCGCAAGGTCTGCTGAATCGTGAGCATGGATGCTGAAATACCCAATACATTCTCGGCACCTGCAATCGATTCAAATTCAAATAACTCGGGGCTAATCGAGCGAAGTTTTCCCAACAAATCATCAAGATCAAAAGGTTTAGTAATATAATCCCTGGCCCCGAGTTTGAGTAATTCAACTGCCTGGTCAATGCTGCCAAAGCCGGTAATGAACAAGGTACTCGGTGGTGCTGAACTGCGTTTCAACAAAGTCTGATACATTTCCTGGCCACTGATATCCGGAAGCTTGATATCGCTTAAGAGCAGGCTATAGTCGAAATTCTCTGTCGCCACCAATGCCTCTGCGGCACTCACAAACCAGTCTGCCTGAATTCCCTCCAGCTGGAATCGCAACATCAAGGATTCACCCATAATCGGGTCATCTTCAACCAGACATAATCTTGACCCGGCGCGGTTCATTATGCTACCGCCCGCAATGGCAGTCGCACAATAAATGAGGTCTGGCCCGCACCACTGCTAACCTCGATTTCTCCCTTTAGCTGTTGTACAAGCTGATAAGTCACCCATAATCCCAAACCGTTACCACTTTCGGAAAAGTGCACAAAGGGCTCGAATAAATGAGCGAGCTGATCCTGTTTAATTTCCTGCCCATCGTTACTGACGATTATTGAAAATTGTCGGTGCTCCCGATCAAGCAAGCAGTTGACTTCACAACGCTGCCTGGCTGCCACCACCGCATTTAGCGAAAGATTCAGCAACACCTGCCTGACCGGCGTTGAGGGTAGATGTACTGAGCGGGTCAGACTGCTGCTCCAACCCAACTGAATCGCCTTCTTCTGCACCTGAGACTGCAACAGGGTATGCACATCACTGATATCACCGGGTGTCAATTCATGGGTATCGGAACGGGCCTCTACCAACAATGCTGAAACGGTATCCTTGATTTGATGCAAACCTCGCTCCTGCAGTTGTAAGGTTTGTTCGGTCAACGCATCCGCGTGGCCGTGACGTCGGAGCGTATTGATGGCATTTAGCATCCCGCCCAGTGGATTATTGATTTCATGTGCTACTCCTGCCGCCAGCCTGCCCACCGCAACGAGCCGCTCCGAGGTAAAGACCTTTTGTTCCAAACGCTGTTTTTCCTGCAATTCGAGCAGCATTTGCCTGAAGCTTACGCCCAGTTGGCCGAACTCATCCTTGCTTTCGATCAGATCACATTGCACATCCCGTGGTGCCACGCGCCCCACCTCACCGAGACAATGGGCCAAATGGGTCAGTGGTTGCACCGAAAGTTTGCCGATATACCAGCCTATGGGTAGCAGAATAGCCAATACCAACAGTGCCGAATAAGCAATGCGCCAGCCCATATCCAGGTATCGAGGCAACAACATGGCCCGTGGATAGCCGATAATCAAAGTCCCTACCGCAATCCCGTCATCCACCATCGGCAATACCGCATAGATTGAGGTATTTTCCGGCCGATCAATCGGATATGGCTGTAGTGATGGTTTGGTGACTATGGTCTTCTCGATACCCGCCAATTCCACACCGTAGTTCCGCAGATAACTCAGGACCGGGAAACGACCGGGTTCCCCGGAAACATATACTTGATGATTCTTGTCCAGCACAATCAGTAATCGCGGATTCTCAGGATCATCAACCCTGGCGGCATTGACAATTTGATAGGCCGACCAGAGATCATCATGTTTAATCGCCGCAGGCAGTGTGCGGGAAAGTACACTACCCACTTCAATCGCATTACGATACAGGTCAGCCTTCAAATCACCTGCTGTACGCCAAACCAGCACAGCACTGATAACGATCCCGGTAATCAGGATCGTTGCGCTCAGCAACATCGGCACCTTGTAGCGGTAGCTGAGATCTTTCAATATCATTGCTGTGATCTGTCGTAATAGCGATCTGCAGAGCGGATACCGTCGAAAAGATGGTCATTCCCTGCCACAAATCCATCCAGATTAAGTCGCTGTAACAATTTCTTTCCAGCCTGATTCCGGTTCATACCCAACAACACCGCCCGCAGGCGTTGTACTTCTGCTGCTGGCAGCTGAGTACGGACCACAAATGGCGGAAAACCAAATTTAGGAGAGCGTTGGATAACCCGTGTTTTTGAGGTGATATCAGGGCGAATTTTAGCCAGTGTCTCCCAAACATATCCATCCACGGCGCCACCCTGTGCCAAGCCTTTAGCAACTGCAACAATCACATCACGGTGCGACCAGGTAAAAAAAGTTTTGGCAAAAAAATGCCTTGGGTCAATACCCTGCTTGAGCATGAGAACTTGAGGTACCAGAAAACCTGAATTGGAATCAGGATCAGAATAGGCAAAAACCCGATTTTTCAGATCAATGATGTTTGTTGATGTCTTGTCGGTTGCTGGCACAATCAAATAAGACTGGTACAGTGGCTGTCCCTGATAGAGTGCTACCGCCAGTAGATTATTCTGTTTGTTTGCTTGTAACCTTGTGTACGGCAAACCACAAATCCATGCCGCATCAAGCTCTTGATTAATAATAAGTTTATTGATTTCACGGTAACTCTTGCGCTGCACAAATTCCACTCGGCGACCCAGTCTTTTTTCCAGATATCCGGACCAGGCTTCGAGAAATGAAGTTTGATCATCCAGGAAAACGGTAGTCAGACCTATTTTATAGGGCCTGGGGGGGTGTTTCTCAGCCAGTACAGGCGATGTTTGCAAGGCAAGCAACATACCCAGCACAACAACTCTCAGCAGCATTTCCTTCATCAGCTTTTCCCTCGGTGCAGCAGGGATCGCAAGCATTCGTACTCCATTGATTAAACTATGCGCCTGGAAATTGTGCACCTTGGAATTGAATATCAGGTGCTTTATCCACACCCCGGATTTCTCGATTCCGCTTAAAAATTCACCTGACATCAATACGTCCTATCGTGTTTGGCCATGGCCATCGGCTCCAGTATAACGGCGTAATGATGTTGCAGATAGTGGAAGCCCATCCAGCCTCCACTACAGTAAAGTAAGCTCAGTGAAATTCCTGTGCTGGCTTATTACTCTCGCATAGCCCTCTGGGAATAACGAATGGTACGGTTCCCGGTATCACATAAGATTGTAATCGATGCATAACCGGGCGGCCCTGTTGCTGCCATAGCTGGATCCCACCTTTGAGCACAAACACCTGAAAGTGAAAATCAATCAGGCGTGCACTCCATTGCTGCAACTGCTGCTGCTGCGGTGGTGACGTGGTAACCAGCACCACCTCACCCCCTTTTGCATTCGGCAAATACCCCCTGGGATCTGACCCGGCAAAAACCGCACCAGGTAAAGAGGTGATTTCATAGTGGGTCCGGTCACGAATATCCAGAAGCAATAGAGGCTGATCCTGTCGTAACTTCTCTGCCAATACCTGTGGACTAATATCTTGCCACTTTGCAGATTTTACCTGCGCCGATGCCTGCCCCATGAGTGGGACCACAAAGATCCATGACGTCATCAAGATCATGATGCTCCTGCGACAAAATATCCTAGGAGGCTGTTGCATTCTCCTGCTCACAGGGGGCTGCCAATTCAACACGAACACCAGCAGGTTTCAACTCCTTCGTACTCAATGCAGATTGTAATTGCTCACAACCACAATCCCTGGCAACCGGATACGGAATCACCACTGCAGAAACACCTCCGATTTGCTCCAATGAGTGCAGATGTCGGATCGAACTGGCGCCACCGGAAAGCCACAAATACCCTGAATACGCGGGTCTGGCGTACTCAACAAGATCCAACTCCAGGCCCTTACCCTCCAGAGCAGCGCCCTGACCATGCAACCACAATGTCTCAAAACCCAGTGACTGGACCTTACCCATGGTTTGTGTCAGCGCCTCATCGTCGGGAATCGTCAGAAAAGTATTGATCGTGGCGGGATCAGGAGTAAAAAAGCGAAACCCATCACCCAGCGACTCCGGAGTAAAGCTATACAGGATTTCCTGACGATACACAGCAATTCTTGGCAACCAGAACAGTTCAGGCCACCGATCCCGGTAACGGGCAGCCAGTTCGAGGTCAGCATCCACCACCCAGCGCACTTGTTCAACAGCCTGCCAATCCGGGTAGGCTGCCGGATCCCTGCCCCGAAAGATCAGTAGCTTGTGATCAGCACACATCTCGGGTCTATTCTGTAAATCCTCCGGATCGATAACAAAACCATCGGCCCCGAGCAGACCCTGCCCGGTTTGCCAATCCCCTACTTCCGGCTCACATTCTACAAACAGTTTTATTTCTTCCATACCGATCCCTCCGTCGCGATGTATACAGATTCTACATGCATTTTTTCCTGTGGCTCATGAATCCAGAAGATCCTCCCAGAATTGTTCATGGCCTGTCTGTGTCTGTTGCTGGCTACGCATGAGCTGTGCACGCCGCTCCAGATCGACTGCCTGATTAACCTGCGTAGCCAGATGATTGAAGATTTGTGATGTTTTTGCTTCAGGCAGTGCTCGTACCAGTGGTGTACCCTGATCTGCCAGTTGTTGTGCCGCCGGATCCAGGGGAATTCCAGCCAAATAGGGCACGTGGCGACGCTTGCACAATGCTTCGAGACCCTGTTTTGGAAATAGTGGTTGCTCTTCACCACAACAAGGACAACAATAACCACGCATATTTTCAATCAGGCCAAATACCGGAATATCCAGGCCATGAAACATGGCGATACCGCGTTCAGCATCCAGCAGTGCCAGCCGTTGCGGTGTGCTGACAATGACAGCCCCGGTCACCGGTATTTGCTCCAGGATGGTTAACTGTACATCACCGGTCCCGGGAGGCAAATCGACCAGCAATACATCCAATGACGGCCAGGCCACTTCCCGAAACATTTGCAGCAAAGCCTGCGCAACAAGTGGCCCTTTCCAGACCAGCGCTGCCTCGGGTGGCATAAGATTCGCAACTGAAACCGAATGAACTCCATGGGCATACGATGGAATGGTGCGCCCTTCCTGGTCGTGTTCCAGCCCTTCACCAGTACCGAGCATACGCGCAATGGAAGGACCATAAAGGTCAGCATCCAGCACGCCTATTCGCAAACCTTGCGCTGCCAAAGCACAAGCCAGATTGACGGTTACCGTGGATTTTCCAACGCCACCCTTGCCGCTGGCGACCAGCACAATATCATCGACACCAGGAACAGGTTGCAGTGGTGTAGCATCCCATGGTTGCGACTCGACACACCCGTAGGTATCCGTTCTGACCGGAATGGGAAACTCACCATCGTGACCCGTGGTCACTGTACAAATGCTCCGGTCTGTACGGTCTTAAAATGTGCATTCAGATGTTGTGCCAGCTGCACAAATTGTGCGGCACTGGAGGATTGTGGATTGCCTATCAACAAAGGCACACCCGCATCGCTCTGTGCTGCAATTACCGGATCGAAAGGCATTCTTGCCAACAAGGAAATACCGATCTCTTGTGCCAGATCTTGACCCCCATTGTTGCCAAACACATGACCTACCGCACCACACTGGCGACAACGAAAACCGGCCATATTTTCAATCAAACCCAGGCAGGGTACCTTGATATCTGCGTACATCTCAAGCCCCCTTCTGACATCATCAACAGCAACCTGCCCGGGTGCAGTCACCACCAGCACACCATCGAGTGGAGCATGCCGAGCCACGGCCAGATGCACATCTGAAGTCCCGGGTGGCAGGTCCACAAGCAACATGTCCAGCTCTCCCCAATCTACATCAGCAAAAAGCTGGGACAGTCCTTGCTCCACCAAAGAGCCTCGCCAGACCAAGGCTTCGCCCGGTGGCAACAACAGCCCAAGAGACATGATTTTTACCCCGTGGTGCTGCTGAGGCCTGATCTGTCGACCATCCGCAGTGGACTCGACCCGCCCCTGGATGCCCAGCATGGTCGGACAGGAAGGACCGTAGATATCTGCATCCAGCAACCCGGTACGCAACCCTTGTTGTGCCAGGGCCACAGCCAGATTCACCGCAACCGTTGATTTCCCTACTCCACCTTTGCCGCTATGAATCGCAACGACATGAGTAATTCCCGGCAGCTTGTTCTGCAACTGAACGGACTGAGGACGCGGTTTAACGATCACCCGATCCACCCCGGGGATTGATTTAACCAAAGGCGTCATGGTTGCAGCCAACTCTTCCATCGCGTCCATGGGAATATACTGTGGATCGAGAAATACCCGCACCACACCGGAAGTGGCAACCACGGTGAACACCTGCTCGGTTGAGACCACATCCGCTCCCCCGGGTTCGGTAGTGATGCGCTGCAAACATTTCAGCACACGTGCTTCCAGCAACATGTTTGGGTCAACAACTGCATTTACTGACATGCCAATTGCTCGCTTAGATACTTGATAATGTTGGCAGATTCAGTGTCATTGATCACATCTTCTGCCTGTTGCTGGATGCGCATAGTCTGCACCACAGCAGCACGTTTCTGTGGTGTAAAACGACACATGTCCGGAAGGATGTGACAAGCTGTACAACGCTCTTGAAACAGTTCCTGTGGTGTCAACGACGGTCTCAGGCTAACCCAGATTACTGCCATAACGGCCAATGCAAGCACACCTGCTTTCCCTATCAGCTTATTCACATTCATGCGTCCAGCATCGCCATCCATTCTGCATCCAGGTCATGCTCATTTCGACAAATCGGGCAAACTGTTTGCGGTGGCTGTTCCGAGATAAAGGCGCTCGCACAATACGAGCATTTCGTTATTTTATGAGATATCAGGGTGGATCGCACTTGCTGTACCTGCAACACAGAAGTACTCCCCATCGGATTGATGGCAGATTCGGGGCACAACCTGGTACAAAGTTGGCAATCCGTACACAACGTGGCAGCGAAGTTGACTGTCTGTTCTCCATTCATGCGAACAGATTGCAATGCGCCGGTAGGACAACGCTCAGCGCAGGATAGGCAGCCGCTGCAGTCCTCGGAGATCGTGCGTGTACGCCAGGGCAACACGGAATCGGCTCGCCAGGGCAGCTTGTCCAGCCGTTCGGCCAGTACCTGCTGGTACAAGACCGGCTCTTGAGCCAGACCATCGCTTTGATAAAATGGCATTGCTTCTTCATTGCTCTGTACTTCATCAGGAACAGGAAAAAACCATGACGAAATTCCTGTAGCGGTTCCAGAGCTAACCAGGCGCAGAAAATTGCGTCGACTCAGTTCTGGCTTGTCCTGGTGATACTGCTGCAGTCCTGCCGACCCGGCCCTATCGGCGGCCTCTTCGAAAAGAATCGCCCGCTCGGCAAACCACTGCTGCAACACCCATCGCTGCTCTCCTAAAAATTTCCGGGCATCACCATTCTCACAACCCTCACATCCACCAGTGCCATGCAGGAATACCTTGTTAACACCACCGGCCTGTACCGCAGCCAGCAATCTGGCATCAAGAAGTTTGAAACAGGGAATGATAATACCGCCCTGGGAATCTTTTGAAACAGGGCTGGAATGACTGCAATGCAGATGAATCAGCGTATCGTTCTGTTGCAATGATGCCACCGTGGATAGCAGCTTGCGCGGTGAAAAACTGCTGAGCCGAAACACCCCGGCAGGGCAGGCCGGAATACAGCCACCGCAACGGCTACAGGCTTCCGTATTCACGGCTACGGCATCGACGGTTAGCTGCAATGCCTCGCTGTGACATTGCTCCAGGCAAAGGGCACACAACTCGTGGCGACCACGCAGATTCAGACAAAATTCTTCTGCGACAATCAACTCCGCCTGTTGTAACAGGTTGGTTGCCGTTGCCAGGCTATTGACCTGCATCAGTCTACCCCCCCAGCATCGGCTACTACAGCCTTTGTTTGCTGGAGGTGACGACCCAACCAATATGTCAGTGCTACAGCAGCCACCATATTGGTTGCCATCGGTACATTATTCGTATCACAGGCCCGGTAAAACGGGGTGATATCCGGCTCATCAAAAGCCGGGGCAACCGGGTCCCGCAAAAAATACACCGCTCGAATGGTGTTCGAACAGACCAGCCCACAAAGTTGGATCTCACCTCCTTTGTGTCCGGAAAATAAAGATGTGACTTCCAGCCCCAGCTCCTGTTCCAGCGCTGTTCCCGTTTCGAGTGTTGCCAACAGGCGATACTCCTGAAAGACCTCAATTCTTGTGCGAATTAACTTGACGAGGTCAGGAACTTTTCGCTCATGTGCAATTACGATGACCGTTCTGGCCAGTGACATATCAGGCCTCTCCAGCCAGAACGGAAAATTTTCTGGATGATGCTTTCGAGCGAGCTGTCAACAATTGTTGATACATTGTACTGTGACCCACGGCCAGCCTTCGCATCAGATTCTCGACACTCTCTTCCCGGACCATTGCGGTACGCATTTGCAGCAACTGTTCAGGGTCTGCGGTTAGAACAGATATTGCCGTAGACAATGCCAACGGGTCATCGTGCGCTATGGTAAGGCCGTGCAAGCCTTCTTTGAATACGGCCCCTTGCACCCGATCTGATCGCAGCACCGGCAAAGAAAATGCTGCAGTAATATCCAGCAAGGGGCTTTTACACAGTTTTACATAAGGCATTAACATCAAGTCAGCAGATGTCAATAATGCTGCCACTTGCTGCGGCGGCAGGTATTGGTCAAGAAGGCTGATCTGCAGGCAACTTCGGGCACGAGACAACAGTGTTTTGGATACGCCGCGTAATACTTCTTCACCGGCAATGACCAAGTGAATATTTTCCGGCCAGTCGCCCGTAGCCAGAACCGAAAGCAATTGGCGCAAGCCTTTACGTTTACAACCGTGGCCAAAAAATAACAACCTCAATTCATTGGTCTGCCGGGCGGGCAGCAAGTCCGGTTGCCGATCTTTGGTAAATGGATAAAGATACGGCAAAGCCAGCAAGTTGGGACTGCCGGATAGAAAAGTGATTTGACGGCGCGGCAAACCCAAAATCTCTTCAAGACCCCAGGTAATGTGTCGATCACGAGCCACCACCTGATCCACGTTCTGATAAAACAGTCGAAACCTGGGTAAAGCACTCCAGCGTGCCCGGTGTGGCAAAATATTATGCGGGGTATAGACGGTTTTGATGCCTCTGCGCTGCAGCCAACGTACAAAGAGCGTCGCAAAAAGCGGCTGATCCACCCACTGGATATGCACCACATCGGGATGAAATTGCCGAACCTGTTGCCGCAGGCAACACCAGTTACGCCTTCTGGCTCCAAGACAAGCTGATTTGCCAAATGGTACAGACCAGGCAGCGAGTTCATCCCGATTTCCAGTGATCAGTGAGACAGTATGTCCAGCCTGCTGCAGTGCCAACGACAAAGCATGGGCATAGTGGCACAAGAAACCCCGGCCGGACGCCTCTACCATAAGGATGCGCATGTCAAACCTCCAGACACATTCGCATTAAATACCTGAAGCCTTGCGAAAATCTGCGTCATAATCAAGCTTTTTTGGCTCACGACAATTGGCTTGTTGCAACTGTCGTAACTGTTTTCTATCTACCAGCATGGCTAAATCAGACCACAGTAACTGACCCACCAGGGCGATCACCTGCTGATACAAAGAAAGCAACGCGGCTTGAACGGCCCGCTGGCACCATCCGGGTGCCCAATGACCAAGCTGATCGACCAGAAAATGTCTCCTCAGGTCGACAAGACGTGAAGCTTCAGGCAGGTCACCCTGCTGCAATGCATCTGCCTGTGCTTGATACAGATAACCGACAAACGCCAGCATCGTTCCAATATGATCTGGAAACTCACCGGAATACTGTGGCCGATATTCCAGTCCGACTTCATGATAGGCCAGTGCTACCCGATCACTGGCTTCCTTGAACATCGTTCCGGTCTCAAAAACCGAGAGATAGGGACTGACTCCGCCGGGGGCCACCAACAAGCCGGTGTATTCTTCCGCAAGCCGGTCCAGAATCTCCTCTTGCGCACCTTCGAGCAACCAGGGGTCCAGTTCAATACCAATTTCCTGCAGCGGCTCCTGTAACTCCGTTCGCAATATCAACAACAACCCACAATCCACTTCGGACTCAAGAAAACGTGCCAGCAGTTGATACACGGCCCCCTGTGAACGTAAATTTTCAATCTCCTCTGTGGTTTCCAGACTGCCGCTGTGCCGTACCGAACTCATTTGATTCTGCATGCTGTATCCCGGTCTTTAGTCTTACCAACCCATGAGCCTGACCGGGAAGTCCCGGACCGACGCCTGCTACGTGCTACCACACACCAGATCCCCATTGATCGCGACTCCTACTGATCGGCAGAAGTCGCGATCACCTACGATCAACTGGAATCAAGTCTTCATCGGTGGCAGATTATTCCAATCAATGTCCACTTCCGGGTGATTTTTGCGGTGCAAGTCACCGATGTAGGCATAACGCAGGGTTTCCTCATAATCTTTTACAGATTCATCAACACTGCTGTTGATATCACCATATTTATCACCGGTTCGCGCCTTCTCCACCGTGACCACTGTATCAAACCAGCCTTCTGAACCGCCGATGGGATCGATGGCCAGACGTATGATGGGATTAGGGTGAACACCTTTGTCATTCCACCAGACATTGTTAGCGATATCGACATCATTGCCCTGTGCCCAGGCCTGGGCCGTTTCCCGCTGTTTGAGCTGTGCCAGACGACCGTAGGCATTGTGACCACAGGCCGTGGATATCGCTACCACATCGGGCCGTATCCCCTCGGTGACATGGGCGCGCGTTACCATATAACCCAGTTTCGAGCTCACCCGGATCAGATCACCGTCCTTAAGGCCACGGGCAGCCGCAGTTTTGGTATTAAGCCAGGCCGGATTTTTGTGATAGATCTCGGCCAAATACTTCAGCGATGCGGTTCGACTCTGGGTGTGGACATTAACCTTGTAGGTAATCAGTACCAGCTCATTGTCCTTCTTGTTTCGCGAAGACAGGCGTTTATAAACCGGCATGGGATCAAACCCGTATTTCCTGAAGCTGGCTTTAAACAGCTCAATTCTTCTCGAAGGCGTCCCGAAGCCGCTGTAATTATTACCACCAATCTGAACACCAATCACCTTGCCGTCTTTTTCGATACTGCCATCGGCAGCAACGGTGGCGCCCTGCATGGCGGATTGCGGCAACTGCTTCTCGTACAATCCATATTCAGGCTGCACTTCATTATCATTTTTATCGACAATTTTGGCCGTGTTCGGATCCACCTTACCATAGATCGGCCACACCCCTTTCTTCTTCAGATAATCATAACCTCCCGCTTCCTTAAGGCCCGGTATCTCATCAAAATGTGCCCGCATCCATTGCTCCGGGGTATCGAAAGCAAAATACTTGCGAATACCCAACTTGCCATCGGGATCAACCTTGTGAATGGTATCAATCAGGGTTTGACGAAATTCCTGGGTTCCAGCCAATGGTTTGATCACTGGCTGACGGATCGACAAACAAGGGTAGAGTCCGCTGGGCATGGACTCGGGATCGTGGCGTTCCAGATAGGTCACATCCGGAATAATCAGATCAGACAGCTCGGCGGTTTCGGACATGAACGGACTAAAGGAAACAAAAAATGGAATCAGTTTTTCATCCTTGAGTACCTCAGTCCAGACATGACTCGATGGATAGGTGTAGGAAGGATTATCGTAATAAGAAAACCACACAGATGCCTTGGCTTCACCTTTCTTCAGCCGATACGGTGCCATGGTGGAAACATGGTGAGCTGCCAGTGGGTACTCCGGTGGTGATGCCAGTATGCTATATGTCTTGCCATGGGGTGGTTCCGGTTCCGGTTGCGGCCAACCCATGCCTCTGGGCAGGCAGTATCCACCTTTTTTCTCCACATTGCCGGTGATAACATTCAACATATGAATGGCCGTTTCCTGATAAGTGCCGTACACATGTTTGACCGGACCCCGATACGAAAAAGTTGTGGCCGGTTTGGTGGTGGCAAATTCACGGGCAATTCTACGTATATCCCGAGCAGCAATTCCTGATTCTTTCTCGGCGAACTCCGGGGTATAGGTTTTAAGATGATCCTTGAGTTGCTGTGCCGTCACATTGGTCCAGTCGCGCACGAAATCAACATCATACAGATTCTCACTCATAATGACCTGTGCCATCGCCAGGGCGACCGCACCATCCGTACCGGGAAAAGGCGCAAACCACTCATCCGAAAAACCGGCAGTATTGGAGAGCCGAACATCAAAACTGACCAACTTGGCCTTGTTGCCGACCACACCATCCACGCAGCGCTGAGCATTGGGATTCATAAAATAGGCCGTTTCCAGAATATTGGAGCCAAAATTGAGAATATACTTGGTGTTAGCCCAGTCACAGGATTCGATATCCGGCCCCCAGGATGGCTCCAGGCCCACCTTCTTCGATGATTCACAGATATCGGTATGGTGAATCGTACTATTGGACCCCAAGGCGTGCATGAAACGTTCGCAGGCTCCGCCGGTACGATTGCGGCCCCATTTGAACACAATTTCATTCAATATTTCGGGCTTGTTTTCCTTATTCGCACGGTCTATCACCTCCCGAAGTTTCTTTGCCAATAGCGTTGTGGCCTCATCATAGGAAATACGCTTCCATTTCCCTTCTCCCCGTTTGCCAGTTCGCAATAGCGGCGTCATGGTGCGGTCCGGATCATAGATATGCAAAAAGCCGGAATTGCCCTTGGCGCACAGCTTACCTCGGGTGTTGGGGTGATCGATGTTACCCTCAAGCTTCACCACCCGCCCGTTTTCAATATAGGCCACCCCACCATCTTCGATATTACAGGCCAGGCAGGTATAAGGCACAGACTGTCGTGACGCTCCGGAAACCGATGAATAATCCTCACCACCAAGCTTTTGCTCCATTGCGACCAGACGCCCACTGGCCAGGCCGAGACCACCGATTGCTCCTGCAGCACTACCGAGCTTCATAAAATCCCGTCGGCTTACCTTGCCAAAATTCTCAATAATCTTGTTCATTTCTGTTCGAGCCTCCATGAATCAGTAATAGAGTTGGCCGAGTTGGCCGGCATAAATCAGTACGGCCCGAAAGCTGTAGGCACCCACAGCACTCAATACCGCAGCCAGAACCAGCACCTTCGGATTACGACCCAGTTTGGGTTTAACAATCAGCAACAGCGGCGCGATGATTCCGATCAAAAAGGTCAACACCCAGTATTCGAATCCAAATTCTGTATTGATCACTTGCCAGGCCTGCTGCTTCTCTGCCGAGCCATAGTTCAAGACTACCAACTCGGCTAGAAACAGTACCAACGTTGCCGCCAGCGCTACATACAAAAACCAGTACAGAACTTCCAAGGCTTGATCATTCAGTTTGCCGGTAGCCAGGTGGAGTACCGCAACCAGCGCCGTGCCCGAACTGATTGACAAAATGACGAACAAGACCGGAATCGTCGGGTTACTCCACAGTTCCCGACCTTGATGCACCATCAGGTCCAGTCCGGTGTACAGGGGCATGGACACTGCCAATAGTGAGCCGATAATACCCAGTGGTTTCAACCAATCCGTCTTGCCGTTAATCAGTGCAAACAAATAACCAACGATGGAAAGCCCGAACAAGGGCAGAAACAGCGAGCCCCAGGACAAAGGGGAAGTCCAGTGAAAGTAAATGATCGGAAACAGGAAGCGGCTGGGCTGACCCAGATCAGCGATCAGCAGCGGCCCGCTGATCAGCAACAGAATCAAGGCAGCGATCATTCCGGTTTTCTGAAATGGCTGCATGGCCTTGCCCGCAACACCATCAAATATGCCACCAAATACAGCCGGCGCGGCAGCATAGATGAAGGTCATGGCCGCCATCCCGATCAGAAAAAAGTAGATAACGATTTCATAGCCCCAAGGGGCGATATTGTATTGGTTAAATTCAAACATGGTGATTCCCCTTAGAGCACGCCGGAAAAAAATTTGCTGCTGCGATTATGTTCGTAGAACGCTCTGGCATCTTCCCTGGCAGCGTAGGAGACCGGCGCACTGTATGCCTGTTCGGTCAGACTGCGTTCCGGTTTAATATAATAGACTTGTGGCTGTGTTCCCTTACCGGGCTTAAGCACCACGGTACTGTTCCTGGCCACCAGCCGCGCCACTTCACTATTCGGATCATTAATATCACCAAATATCCGTGAACGACCCAAACAAGTCTGAACACAGGCCGGAACCAGGCCCTTTTCAACCCGATGATCACAGAACGTACACTTGTCGACAACGCCACCTATCTTGACCCGGTCGCGGTTGTTCGGCAGCACGTGGCGGGCATTATAGGGGCACGCTGCGATACAGGTTCGGCAGGTGATACAACGCTCGTAGCGCTGCAGCACAAAACCTTCTTCGTGCTTGTAAGTCGCTTCTGTCGGACAATTTCGCACACAAGGCGGGTTGTCACAATGGTTACATAGCCGCGGCATAAAATGCCGTTTGGTATTGGGATAGCTGCCGGTATTCTTGACCTTGACGATGGTACGCCAGACACCTAACGGTACATCATATTCTGCCTTGTCAGCGCAAACACAAGCCATACAGCCGATGCAGCGTCGCAAATCAATAACCATGGCCCATCGTTTTTTCCCCGGAACGCCCAGAGAAGGCGGAGCCTGCAATCCTAGTGACATAATCTCTCCTCCAGTTGCTGGCCAGCACTCGCGGGCCAGATTACAAACAAACTCAAGCTGGCAAAATGCCGTTTCGTACAGCTCGGTCGGGGAGTATTTAGCATGAATTGTTCCATACTGTTTCAGTAGGAAATAGATGTCGTTGTTTTTACTTCTTTTTTTTCGATAAATTAACGAATGAAAACGCCATAAACTTCATGTATGGATCTTGGTGTTACCGATCGGTAACATCTATTAGAATGACGTAAAATGCTAACTTATTAATTATTCTAACTATTTTCAACAAGACTACGATAATTATTGATGTGTAACCAAACCGTTACGGCCAAACAATTTGGTAATATCCTTGTTTTTCATGCAATTAGTACCCTTTACCAGAAAAATACATCGTTGCTGCTTGTGCTCAACAGCGATCATTGGAGCACGCATGTTACCAAGTGGTGACATGTATGACCCCATTCGAAATCGGGCCATGAACCTCAGGCATCCAGCACACAGTACAGGCGCACACCCTCAGCAACATCTTCAACTTTCAGGCGCGGTAACAGCACTGCCTGCACCGGAAACCGCTGTCGATGCCTGGTCAGATCTAGGGTTTCACCATAGGCACGTCCGCTGATTTTTAATTGCTTGCGTCGGTGCCGTTCATCGAGGTCATCAACAGGCTCAAGGCTTAAGGTCTCAAATCGCTTGAATACCAGGTTACCAGACTCCATACGGTAAAGAATTTCTGAAAGTAATCCGACGACCGTGGTGGGGATATCAAAGCCATACCAGGAAATGTCGATGCTCTCCTGCTCCTGAACCGTATCCTGATCCCACATAAACAGACAAAGGGCGGTTACGGCTGCGTTAAACATGGCAAAATGGTCTTCTGCAATAACCTCCATTCCCACACCGCCACGCGGATCTTCCTGGAAATTAAATGCTGCCATACTTGATACTCCCCCTGATACTCCCATGGTGAGCTTATGCTACATCGAAGCGCCATTGATGGTGGGAGTATAAAACAAGAAAAGTGAATAGGAGCAACTTTTGTGATAACACACTCTTGTGCTTTTGCAAGGTGTACAGCGACGCCCAATCTCGTTCGGTGACAAAACCAACCGCTACGAAGACGGTTCTCAGGAGGTTTTTTTTGTTACCAGCGGGCAACCCGGATTCTCACCGATCTGTGCCTCGATCACTGGGGCGGGATTTTTCGGCCGGGTAGCCAGTTGCTTTGCAACCTTTTCCCAAGCACCGGCCTTGGTATGATTGACAGCCGTACCCAGTCCCTTGTGATACAACTCTGCAAGCTGTGATACGGCAGATAGATGCCCTTGTCGGGCAGAGCACATAATCCACTGAAACCCTGTTGTGGGTTTTTTCTCAACCCCGATTCCCTTGATATAGTCGTTACCAATACTGTGCTGAGCACGGGCTTCACCGGCACGTGCCGCCTGCAGATACCAGTGGGCTGATTCCTTGCTATCCGGTACGACACCGAGACCTTGTTCGAGCATATTGGCCAGATTGTTCTGCGCCGGTGCATAACCTTGTTTCGCAGCCTTAAGAAAGAGTCGAAATGCTCCTGAATAGCCGGATAACCCGAACTTGAGCAATCGATTGGCCTCCCGGAACATGGTTACCGGAGTCTCAGGGGCGACTTCGATCCGCTTGCCATCTGCTCCAACTGCCAGGGCTTCCGGACCGCTGTCCTCACCATCTCCAAACCAACCACATGCCAACACCTGCGGGATATGGACCAACGGTAGTACGAAAATCAACATTCCGACCAGCACCTGCTTGAGCAACTGATAAACAGATCCCCGCTTGTTGTGCATCTTTACCCCCACAATCACTTCAACTCGACTTCGTTAAGCCGGGACTGTGTATCAAAATATCCTGGCAATGGACGCGCGCGGCAATGTCACCGACCTGTTGCTAGGCAATGGTGTGGGAAGCCTATGCGAACTAAGAACCGCAAAGTGGCCGCTTGCTGAACCTGTCGGCCTATGATGCTTTGGGGGTTGAACTTGAGAACGTGGATTACCTGTTTGATGTGCTGGGTAATCTCAACCTCGATTCCATCTTTGAGCAAATGAATAGGCTACCGCTCAATATCCCCCGCCGTAAATCCCGCCGTTTATACACCACGGCCAACACGAAAGTGCCTTGTTTCTTGATCTCATAAATAATCCGATAGGAATACAGCGATAGTACCCTGACCATTTCATCATTCAGCTCCGGTACTTTCTTGCCGACCTTCGGCAAATTATCCAGCACATCCGTTTTCTCCCGAATATCCTGAGTGACCTTCTTGGCGTAGTGCTGGGAGTCGTGGGCAATAAAATCATGGATGGATCGAAGATCAGCCTTGGCCGGTTCCGACCAAGTCACCATGAATCGATTTCCCGCTTGAGTTCCTCGCTGGTAATGGTTTTGCCCTGTTCTGCCGCTTCCTGTCCCTTCCTGATCTTATCCAGCACATAGAGCCGGTACATGATCTCATCCATGTCAGTATCTTCCGGCAGTTGGCCGATGGTGTTGAGTGCTTCTTGTTTAGCTGCCTGCATGGTTTTTCTCCAAAATGGTTAGCCGCTGGCCGCAGTCTGATCGTCCAATGATACAAGAAAATAGCGGACATCCACAAAACTGAGTAAGCCCACCCGCTCACATGAACAATGTCATTCGCTTAATTGACTTGCTATGTGTTTTATACCACAATTAGGTATATATTGGTACATGAGAGATGCGTGATGGCTAAAAACACGAGTATTACACTGGGTGACCACTTTGATGGCTTTATAACTGGTCAGGTTACCAGTGGTCGCTTTGGCTCTGCAAGTGAGGTAATTAGGGCTGCGCTTAGATTGCTTGAAAATACGGAAACACGGCTTGAGACCCTGAGGCAAATGCTTAATGAAGGTGAACAGAGTGGTATTACAGATTATGATTTTGATGCTTTTATGGCCGAGCTTGATAGCGAAAATGATAAATGAAATCATTTGAGTTAACTAAAGAGGCAAAACAAGATCTGAGGAAAATTGCTAGATTTACCGAAAAACGCTGGGGACGAGACCAGCGTTTTTTGTATATTAAACAGTTTGATGATGTCTTTCATTTGTTATCTAAAAATCCATCGCTTGGTAAGCACTGTGAATATATTAAAAAAGGATACAGAAAGTTTCCACAAAGTAGCCATATAATTTTTTACCGAGAAGATGAAAAAAGTAAAATTATTATAATTCGCATACTTCACAAAAATATGGATGTTGAGTCTAATTTTTTACACACATAACGTTAGCTGGGCTGCCCAGGCATTCGCCGCTTGCCAGCCCATACCGCCATCTGCTTGAATATCTGTAGGGCTTGATGAATTCAAGACGCCGTTTGCGACAAAGGGCGACAAAGGGGACAGATTTATTTTTGCGCGCCTGTTGGACAAAAAATAAATCTGTCCCCTTTCTCCTCCCCTTTCTCCCCACGTTTACCAGACTTCGCCACGTACCAGGCTTCACGTTCGTGGTGAGCTTGTCGAACCATGAACGTGAAGCCTGAAATACCAGTATTAAAGCTATTCACACTTTTCTCATTCCCACGCAGAGCGCAATGGCATTCACTTAGCCAACAGGCGCATTCACTTAACAGAATCTGATACCCCTGCAAGGCGGTCGGCATAAATGCTTGAGCTAAAGGGTTAAGCTGAATGCGCCCAGCCTGAGATTCCTTTTTTTACAGGCTTCATCGACTTTCTTTCATAATGCCTCCCCGGTCGTTTCTTTTGATAGTAACGGGAAATAGAATGCACCAACTCACCAATAACCTGCTGGATATGATGCGCCGGTGCAAATAAAATTTCTTCAAGATGACGCGATACGGTATTGAGGGTATTTTTAAAATTCACCTTAATGGCTTGTTCTGTCTTATCGTTTTCATCGTCATTAAAATTCAATAGACTATGCAGCAGATGTTCAGAGGCATCTGAACATAACCGGCTCATGGTGATTAGAACAAAGTGGGCAAACAGTTCCTGTTTAACCGTCCGTTCACTGTGTCCGTGGAAGTCATCGACTTCAATAAATTGTTTACTCACTTTATACAGCTCTTCAACGCCCCAGCGTGCATGGTAAACCTCTTTTAATGTTTCAATGGTGTAGGGGCTATCCAGTAATGTTGTCCCCAGAAAATAAGCTGTGCCGTTGATTTTGTATTTTATCAAGCGCATCTTTAGGGGGATAAATTCCATATTCGGGTAGTCTTGGCTAATTTGTTTCTGACGTTCTTTGCCAGGCATTAGGGTGATAATTTTGTCAGTTTCATTGCTGTTGATAAAAGCATCAATTTGTTTACCGGTTCTGCGTTTTAAACGATAGACGGGGTGGACACCGGCAAGGTGGTGCAAATTTAACGAGGCGTAGGAGAAATACCCTCGGTCATAGACGCACACATCATTGGCCTGTAGTGCCTTTAGATGTTGATCTGCACAGCGACGCTCATTACGATGACGGACTAGATTAAAGTCATAGGGGACGTTTGATTTAAGTTTATAACAGCAGCTTAACAGGCCCTGTGGATAGTGTTTGTTTTCCTGCGGCGTCTGATAACCGGCGTTTAGTAATTCACGGGGCAGGTTGATTTTGCTCCCATCAATGGCAAATAAACGATGCCCCCGCCATAAATCCTCCGGCCTGTCGCCGCAGGCCTGAATGATCTGTTTATTCAGATCTTTGAAAATCGTGGCATCCAGTTTTTTGCGTGCCTCGGTAAAGGCTGAAGCGGCGATGGGGTGTTTTTGCGGCAGCGGGAACTTCATGCGGTGGCAGTTATGCCAGAACTCGGTAATCGTGGTGCCATAGCCCTGACTGTTTTTTGAAAAGACCAGCCGAAAGATTAGAAATACCAGTAACATTGAATCAATCACCCGCTTACGTTTCTGCCAGCGGTCATCGTAGTCAAGGCACAGCGTTGAGATAATGGTTGAGACTTTGCCCCATAGTTGAAGAAAATTCGCATCAACCACTGTTTTTTTGTACGTGACCGGTTCGCCTTTAAGGATGGCCTGATAATTGTATTGTAATGGATAAACCCAGATGGATTTAACCGTGCCGGCCTTGTTCTGAGGGTGGGTTTTATCCTTCCAGTCTTTGCCGCTGGTTTTACCAATACATTGCCAGTTGGCCGCCTGATAGCAGGAGCCTTTATAACGTGCATCATCAACAAAGGTCTCAACCAATACGGGGCGGTAGCCATGCGCCTGATGCCAGTGCTCACGCAATTGCCGCAGGGACAGGGCCAGAGCATGGCTGGCTAAATTGGGCACGTTTACCCACGGAAGAATGAGAAAGCGTTTATTGTTGACCACCCGGTTCAGGCGTTTTTCTCTGTCCTGCTTCGTCCAGCCTATCCACTGGTCACGATCTTTTATATGCCAGGTGGCGGCAGAGAAAAACAGGCAACCGAGAATTTGCCGCTGCGGGTAATCGGCCACGATAAAGTATTTTAGAGACGCCCCGATGGGATGGTGATAACTCAAATAGTGATAGCGATCAATCAGTTCCTTCCATAAATCAACATCTGCTTTTTCGGTGACCTGTTCAAGACGCACATTGCTCAATGCCGATAAATCGCAGGCTACTTCATTGCCCGGCATCGATTGGGCTGTCCAGACCACGGTTTTGGGCTGTCTTTTTTTTCGGGGTGCGCGGACGGGCAAGACCACCAGATCCAGCTTCTGCATCATCTCAAGCGCCTTGAGACAGGCGTTGATTTTGTTACGACCCCGGGCGGTTGTCCAGTGCAGGTTCTCACACAATGTAGCCGCTAGTTCTGTCAGACTAAGATCGGGATAGGTTTTTAAAGTTTGCTGAACATGAATCAGATCTTTTTTTGAAAAATACCGGCCTGATAAGGTCAGCGCTCGGGTGATCTTTGGTGACATTTTATGCTCAATCTGTGCTAGCGACATTGCCCTGTCCCTATATTGGCAGATGGGCTGTTTATAGTCAATTATTTTATTGTGGTAAAATAAATCCTCTTCAACTCACTGATATAAAACTTGAATCCATTTTTTTCTGGGTATTTTGCTTTTTATATGAATGCCATTGCGCAGAGCGTGGGAACCAGAGAAACACGTAGGTGTTGCCATCAATGGCATAGTCTTCAGACTGTGCCATTTTTGTTTCTACCTTTACCATAATTTCACTTCGTCCCGAGTTCAGCTTAGATACATATCACTGCATCGTTTACCTGGGTGGTGGCCCCCCCCTAAAGCTTGTTCATGTATCGAGATTAGTTCGTCTGGAAATGGGCAGGTTTATACGCATAATAAAAGTTGCACCTTTGCCAGGCTCACTTTCGATACTGATTTCACCTTCCATCAGGGTAACCAGCTTTTTACAAATTGCCAGCCCCAATCCGGTACCACCAAATTTTCGGGTGGTAGATGCATCCCCCTGGGAAAAAGAGTTAAACAGTATAGCCTGGTTTTTCAAACTGATACCAATACCGGTATCCTTGACCTTGAAAACTAATTGAGCACGATTGCTCTCTAACGGATCCGAGCCGGTGCCTGGCAGGGAACTTATTTCCAGCAACACATGGCCATATGTTGTAAATTTAATAGCGTTGTTTACAAGGTTAATCAGAATCTGGCGGATGCGCCCAGCATCGCCAATCAGGTATCGAGGACAGCTAGGTGCATAATGGAAGATTAACTCCAGACCCTTTTCCTCAGCCTTGATCCTTAGCAAGCGTATTACTTCAAAAGCCGTTTGTTTGAGATTAAAATCAAGGAGTTCAAGTGTCATCTTCCTGGCGTCTATTTTGGAGAAGTCAAGAATGTCGTTAATGATAGTTAACAGAGAATTCCCGGAGCGAATGATAATTTGCAGATATTCATGTTGATTCTTGTTTAGGCTGCTATTGCTCAGCAACTGGGCCATCCCGAGTATGCCATTTAGGGGGGTTCGTATTTCATGGCTCATGATCGAGAGAAATTCTGATTTTGCTCTGGCTGCCGCTTCGGCAGCATCACGGGCAGTACTCAATTCTTGCGCCTGGTGTTCAAGTTGTAACTGTTTTTCCTTTAATTCGGATATATCCAGAAAACTGCCGACGTAATGCGTGACATTGTCCTCATCATCCCTGACGGCTGTGATGGATACCCATTGGGGAAATATCTCACCATTTTTTCGGCGGTCCCAGATTTCAGATGACCATTGATCCGTGTGTATGAGACTGTCCCACATCCCTGTGTAGAAGTCGGGTGTATGATGTCCCGATTGGAGAAGACGGGGGTTTTGACCGATCAACTCATCCTCCTCATAGCCGGTAATGCGGGTAAAAGCCTGGTTGACCCGCAGAATAGTGGCCTTCGGATCGGTAATAATAATACCTTCCCGGGTATTAAGGGCTATCGCGGCGATGCGCAGTTCAGCTTCGATACGTTTTCGCTCGCTGATGTCTCTAACCAGACAGCTGAACAATTTCTTGTCGCTGGCATCAATTTCACTGACTCTTATTCCAATAGTTATGATTGAGCCATCTTTCTTCAGGCCCTCCATTTCAGGTGCCTGGCCGAGTACGTGAGTTTCACCGGTATCATGGTAACTTGATAGAGGGTCATCACAGGTGTCAGCACAGGATTCCGGTATGAGCATTTTTAGATTTTTATTCAGGACTTCGGCTGCTTCATAACCGAAAGTTTGTTCTGCAGCTGGATTGAAGCTCTTAATATTTCCATTTTTATCAATAATAATGAAGGCATCGGCCATGGTGCTGATAACGGCGCGCTGTTGTGCTTCACTGTATCTGGCATCTGTTAGCGCTTTCTGAAAATCTGCGCAGGACTTCTTAAGTTTAATTCGCATATTTTCAAAAGCGCGGGTCAACTGACCAATTTCATCGTTACCTGCCGCGGGTAACATTTCCTCGTAGTCGCCTTCAGTTAATCTCGTTGCAGCTTTCTTCAAGCGTAACAGGGGATAACGAACGAGATGATTTTGCCAGAAGGCACTGGCCAGGGTAATCATGAAAAAAACGATAATAAGAGATTGTTCTATTTGATGGACACGTTGTAGCTCTTCCTGTCTTTCATTCGTCCAGTCAACCGTCAGTATAACATGGCCAAATAACTTCCCATCAAAGTGGAGATTATCATGAAGTTTAAATATATATTTTCCCGATGCCGGGGATGACTTTCTTAGAGGATATAGTTGATGGCCCTTTTTGTCATAAACGACAATTTGTTGCCAGTGCGCCTTATGCAGTTTCATTTGCCAGTCCAGAAAAACATGCATATATGCAAGATCACCCGATATTTGGGTCCTGGTGAGTTCAGGTTCCAGCATTTTTATCAGCAATTCGTGTTTTTCTTTATAGTGGTTGTATTCACTCTTAAGATAAATATCCACCCAGTAATAATGTACAAATAGGATGAAAGCCATGAGTCCTATTGTTAATGGCATTAATAGCTTGAAACGAATACCCATTGTTGTCCCTTAATATTATGCAGAAATCAGCAATCCCATATTTCTAAGGGATTGATGATTATCTATACCGGTCTCACCAATTCTTTTTATGGCCATTTTGGCCAGCGGGTTTTTCCCGGATCAGAATTTTAGCTCGTACGAATATACTATGCACTCGCAACTGGAGCGCTATATGTTTTAATCTCTTTGGGTTTAATTCCCCGCTGCTTGCAGCGAAAAACAGTAGGATGGGTAGAGCGAAGCACGAAGTCCAGAGGGAAAACCCATCAGCAGGGTACAGTTTAATACCCCGTCCGCTTGCGGTGGGGTTGTTTATTTGAGATTGTTGATTATACGATAATTTTCGTCATTCCGGCATGCTCTTGGAGCGGCATAATCTCAGTCCTGATTTTCAGTGGTTTTTATGAGTTCATTTTTGATGCATTCCCGGATTTTATTTGTTTCATCCGGATCCAGTTGATAGCGTTTGGCCAGGGTTTTATAATCATCTTCTGATAAGCTAATGCTTAATCGGGGCCGAACGGGTTTTTTTCGCGGCAGGCCGATAATGTCACGAATATAATCGGATGGGCTTAAATCTTTTTCAATGGCTTTAATTCGCAAGGTTCGGGATTGCAGCTGTTCCAGCTCAAATATTACCTGAACGGCGCGGATGCTTTTGTCTGATTTTGTCCAGGATGAGGGGGTTTTTTTCGCGGCAGGCATGTTAAGCAGGCCAATATTCTTCTATTTTATTTAATGTTAAATAGACGATTAGATAAATATCGGTTCGTCCCCCATCAAATACTTCAATACGAACAGCATGTTGCCGGTCATCAGATACCATTAATTTATAATCAAAGGCTGCCCAGTCAGAATCGAGCATGGTTTCATGCCGGCAATCTTTTTTGCTGCGATAGGCTTCATGGGTGCGTTCCTGAAAATAGGATTCACCGACAAAGCCCTGCAATTCATTGAGATCGTCCACGGAGGTTTTCCGGCTAATCCGGTGATCGCTATTATCCGGTTGCTCAAAGATGGCGACAAATTTTTTGCGTTTAAAGATCCTGAATACTGTTTCGGGTAATGCCGCGACAGCCAGTTCAAGCGGCCGATCCGGATTGACCGTGCTGGTGGATAACAGGACACGCTGATCCGCACCCTCCATCACGGATACGATTTTGCAATTCTCAACCTCGCTGAGATCATAAAAGAGCTGTTCGGTGACTTTTAAGGTTTGTCCTGATGTGAGGGGCTGATCGGAAAATCCCATTTTCACCATGTCCCCCGGCTTCAAATCATTGGGCGATTCGATTTTAGCCGAAGGTGGCGGCGAATCGCCGCCACCAAACATCGATTTAAACAGCCCCATTGTCAGCTATTCTCTTTTTGCTTTTTTAATCGTTCAAGGACCGAGGAGCCCGAACTGGCAGAATCAACGATGCCTGCATTTTTCAAACGTGCCTGAAGGTCATCACCTTTGTCTTCAGATTCCAGCTCCAGTGCGGCTGCGGCCTGGTCCTCACGTTTTTGCTGGCGCGCCTTGATCCGTTCGAGCGAATCCGTGGCGCTACGAAGAGATGAATTTGAGCCCGAAAATTTGGCCGCCGCCAGATCGTTTGCTTTTTGAACTTTCGCGGTCGTTTTCACGACGGAAATTTCACGGTCCATCGCCTGTATATTGCGCTCGGTCTGGCGAATCATCTTGCTCAAGCTGGCTATTTTAGATTCATAGCCATCGAGGATGCCCTGCTGAATATTTAATTCATATTCAAATTCAGAAATTTTATTAGCGACATCGGTAGCAAGACTCTCATCATTTTTATCCAGCGCCTGCATGGCATAACCTTCGTGTTCCTTAATTTTTTCAGACAGTTCCTTTACTTTTCGGGCAACCCCCATCTTTTCAGCCATAATAGCGGTTAGGTTGGTTTTTGCATCATTCAGGGCTTTTTTGGAATCGCGTAATTCCTGCTCCAGAATACGGATGGCCTGCGTATCAACAATGGCTTCACCGACTTCAGTGGCGCCACCGCGTACAGCAGTCACTAATTTTTTAAAAATACTCATGGCTTATACCGCCTCCTTAAGATAGTCTTTCAAGGCATCAACTGCTTCAAGTACATTGTCACTTAACGTCTCAATTTCGTTTAATAATTCATCAATACTGGATTCCGGCGACAGGGCGCCAAACATAATGTATTGATTACCAATTTTTGAAAAAGCGGATAAGGGAATCGAAACATTCATCAGCAACATGCCTTCCGCCAGTTTCGCGCGCTTGTCCTGAGCGACCTGCTCATCACCGAACAAATACGTTATGCACAATATTTGTCCTTCATCGACGGTCATGTAGATGGGAAATTCATCCCGGTCTTCCACCTTGATGCAGGCTACCGCATTTTCACCATCAAACATTTCAATCGAAAGACTTGCGCCATCTGATAATGGATTATCAGCTAAATCCGTCATCAATTTTTCCAGTTTTTTGTTGCTCATATTGCCTCCAAATATCCAGCACAGGGACATAATATGTCTTTACGACATATTATGTCAACTATTGTCCGACAACATAAATGCCCTGCTGCTTTTCCCAGTCGGCCAGGTGGTACTCATACGCGGCCTGATTGTTGATTCTATTGACTTTTATGCTGTCGAGGTGGTCGAAAAAATGTTCATTAAAGTCGAATGCGGCCAGTATAACAGCTCTGGTTGACCAACCGTTATCCACGTCCAGCTTATCTTTTTGTGCAATCCGCGCCCTGGCGGAGAGACCGTTTTTGGTGGCAATGGTCCACCCCCATTCGCCAAAGCTGGGAACATTATGATGATATTGCTCAACATGCATAAAACCTGCGTATTGAACGGTTTTACCGATGCACAAAAAAGTATTTTTTGCGCTATAGGGCGAAGTGGATTGCACCACAAGTGCACCGTCCCCCGTCAATAACGTTTTAAGCTTGCCATAAAAGCGGGCGGAATATAACTTATTCAAATTCGGATGGCTGGGGTCGGGCAAGTCCACGATAATGCTATCGTACAGACGTCCTTCGCGTATGAGTTTATCCACCTTGACAAATGCGTCGCCAAAGTGTGTATGGACGCGCGGGTCACTAAAGGAATGCTGGTTTAATTCCAGTAAACGTTTATTGATCTGTTTGCCATTTTTAAAGTAGGGGTAGGTGAAAAAATCAACAATCGTTTTATCAATATCGATAAGATCGACCGATTTCGGATGCCAGAGTAATACTTCACGCAAGGCGAGTCCGTCGCCGCCGCCAATAATCAATATATTGTTATGGCGGGCGGAGGCCTGCATGACAGGCGTTACCAACATGGAGTGATATATTTTTTCATCATTACTGGCGAATTGCGAACGACCGTTAATGAACATCGATATGATCTTCGGCTTGGTCGGATCCATAATCCGCTCGGTAATAGTGACGTGCTGGTATTTTGAGTTATAACTGAAAATAACCTTGTCTTTATAAAGCAAATCCTCCATGGCATTATCCCAGGTCGTTCCATTTATGGCGATAACAGCAATAATGATCCCTACCAGAACGTGCGCCGCGACCAGCGGTATGCCGAAGCGAATGCGTTTTCGATATACCACGTAAAATAACAAGCCGACAGACAAGTTGGCGCTAGCCGTGATCACGGCGGCGACCGTGGGGGGCAGTCTCAACATAAACAGCACCCAGATAGCCGCGCCGATACCCGCGCCGATATAATCCACACCATAGATAGAGCCGGTATTGTGTCTGAGATGTTCGCCATAAACCTCTTCACGGATATTGGCGATGAGCGGGATCTCCATACCGATTAAAAAACCTAAAGTAAAACCGGCCACATAGGGCATAACGGAGGCGATATCATTGGCCCATATAATCATGCCGCCACGCGGGATTAAGTCGGGGGGTAAAGAAAACGTTTCCATAAGGATCTGCGGAAACAAATTGGCCAGCGCCGTTGTCGCCGCTAAAAATAAAACAGAACTGGCCCCGATGAATGCGATAGAGACTTCCAGCCAGGCAAAGGTGTTAAAACAGGATTTAAAAATGCGCGCGGCAAAGGCGCCGATCCCCATGGATACGATCATAATGCCGATCATGGCAAAGATGACCTGTTCAATAGCGCCTAACACGCGACCGGCATAATCTGAGAGCAGGTATTCATAGATAAGGCCGCAACCGGCTAAAATGCCCATAATGGCAAACAGCACAAAGTCATGGAGGCGTAAAGACAGGGTGGTTGGATTGTTTTTCATGTTAATACTTGTGTTAAAGGAGGAGTGTTTGATGGTTTATAATTTGAATGTTATTGAACTGTTCTATGGGTCAATGCGTGGGTCAATGCGTGGGTCAACGAGTCGCATCGGGGAAGTGTTCAATTCGCATGGCGGTGGCGCCGGCCACAGCGGCGGGCATGATCAGGAAATTGAGCACCGGGATCATGCTCGCCAGCATGACCGCCGCACCAAAGCCCAGTGACAGCAGCATCTTTTCTCTCAGCCGGCGGCGAATTTCCGGGAAGCTCAAACCCTGATTACCCAGGGGGTAATCAGCATATTCGAGACTCATCATCCAGGCGCCAAACAGCAGCCACAGGGCAGGAGTGAACAGGTTCAAAAGTGGAATGAAGCTGAGGATAAAAAGAGGGATAGCCCAGAGCACGAAATAACGGATCTTTTTAAATTCATCCGACAGGCTTTTGCTGAGTACCTGCATAAAGCGGTCAGTATCTTCAGGGGCGTGCCCACTCAATTGTTTTTCAACGGCAGCCGACAGGTAACTATTGAAGGGTGCGCCGACCAGATTGGCGAGCAGGGTGAAACCGAAAAACAGTACGACCAGGATGGCCACGGCGAACAGCAGCCATAAAAGTCCGCTTAACCAGCTCAACCAGTCGGGCAGAGCAGGCAACCAGCTGTCCAGCAGGTTGGAAAATTCGTTGCCGAGAAACCAGATCAAGGCGGCAAACAGCAGACTGTTGATCAAAAGAGGAATGATCACAAAAGGCCGGATGCTCGGCCTGTTGATCAGTCGCAGGCCTTTCGCCACATAGGCGGCGCCGGACAGGGGGTTACTTATCATGACGGTGTTTCCATTGTGTGTTGTGCCAGCCCCGTTTAGCCAGCAGAGCGGCACCATAGGCCGCCTCGGTTTGTGTAGCCGTTAGTACCGGGATCTGCATCAATTGTTCCCTGATTTTACGCCAGGCTGAATTTTGACTGCCGCCGCCGCTGGTGTGGACGCAGGTGGGTTTTGGAGCACCAGCCTGCTGGAGCCTGTCATAGCCGGTTTTTTCGATACGCGCCAGCGCTTCCAGCATACCCTGGAAAAATTGCACATCATCTTCGGGGCGCGGCGTTAACCGGGGCGCCAGATCGGGATCATTGATGGGAAAACGTTCGCCACGGCGCGGTAGAGGGTAGTAGTCCAGTCCGGTTGGGCGATCGGGATCGAGCCGGGCCTGCATGTCGGCCATCTGAGCATCGCTGAAATACTGGCGTAGCACGGCGCCCCCGCTGTTGGATGCGCCGCCACAAAGCCAGCGAAGTTCACTGTTAGGCGAGGGACTCAGATCAGGCAGAGGCTGGCTGTAAATACCGTATTCCGCTACAGCGACCGGCTGTTGGCTAATAATTTTCAGTACCAGGGTCGAACCCAGCGTGGTGACCGCGTCACCCGGCTGACGGGCGCCGGTAGCGAGAAACGCGGCAGTGCTATCGGTGGTGCCGGTTACCATCAGACAGTCCTTGTTTAAACCAAAATATTGAGTCATATCGGCACTAACCGGTGCCAGCGGACTACCGGGGGGGCTGACTCTGGGCAGCCAGTCACGCTTCACCTTCAGCGCATCCAGCCAGTCAGGCCAGCACTGATTTTGTACGTCGTAGCCGCTTTTCAGACTGTTGTTGACATCGCTGAAGCCGAAACGATCGCTGAGTTTGGCGGCAATCCAGTCGGCCTGATGCAGAAAGTAACGAGCCTGGTGACTGAAGTTCTGTTTTTGCAGCCAGAGCAGTTTGGCCAGTCCGGAACTGGCCGAGGTGACGGCGGCTGCCCCGTGAGGGGCAATTTTCCGGATGCGGGCGGCTTCAGCAAAGGCGCGGGTATCGTTATACATCAGTGCCGGATGCAGGGGTTGACCATCACAGTCGCAGAGCAGAACAGTACCCGAGGTGGCGTCACTGCTGATGGCTTTGATTTGGCCGGGATCAATTTTAGCGAATAGCCGGGTGAGCACCTGAACAACAGCCTGCCACCAGATTTCAGCATCCTGTTCGATAGTTTTATCCCGCTGTATCGGAGCAGGCAATGACACACCGTGCTGGGCAACAGGCGTGCCTGAGGCATCGATGGCAATGACCCGGCAGCCGGAAGTCCCGATATCAAGACCAAGGAAAAGAGCGGCGTTCAAGGTAGCTGGACGACCTCGGCGGCGACCCAGCCGGGCTGGCGGTGTTCGGCCACTACGCGGGTGTAAATACCGCCGCGAACATTGAATTTTGCTGTCAGACGCATGAAGCGGGGCGCACAGGCCGTGACCAGATCGTCAAGAATAGTGTTGGTGACTTTCTCGTGAAAGGCGCCTTCCTCACGATAGGCCCAGATGTAGCGTTTCAGCGCCTTGAGTTCCACGCAGGCCTGGTCCGGCACGTATTCCAGGTGCAGGGTGGCGAAGTCCGGCTGGCCGGTTTTCGGACACAGGCAGGTAAATTCAGGCATATCGATGTAGATGACGTAATCCCGCTCCGGCATCGGATTATCAAAGGTTTCGAGCGTTTTACTGGGCAGATCCGGCATGGGCGCTAAGATACAAGATACGAGGGTCGAGGTACAAGGGAAAAGCGTTTATCTTTCTTCTTGAATTTTGTATCTTGGTTCCTGTATCTTTCCCCGATGCAACTCACCAAACTAAAACTCTCGGGATTCAAGTCTTTCGTCGACCCGACGACCGTCCCCCTACCCAGTCGGCTGATTGGCATAGTCGGTCCCAATGGCTCCGGCAAGTCCAATATTATTGATGCGGTGCGTTGGGTGATGGGGGAATCCTCCGCCAAGAACCTGCGCGGCGATTCCATGGCCGATGTCATTTTCAATGGTTCTTCCAGCCGCAAACCGGTGGGTCAGGCCACAGTGGAACTGGTGTTCGACAATACGGACACAGCCGTGGGCGGCCAATATGCCCAGTACAATGAAATCGCCATTAAGCGCACGGTGACCCGGGATGGCCAGTCGGTCTATCATCTTAATGGCAGCCGCTGCCGCCGCCGTGATATTACCGACATATTTCTGGGTACCGGGCTGGGGCCACGCAGCTACTCCATCATCGAACAGGGTACGATTTCACGCATCATTGAGTCCAAACCGGAAGACATGCGGATATTCCTGGAAGAAGCCGCCGGAATTTCCAAATACAGGGAACGCCGTCGTGAGACCGAGAGCCGCATGCGCCACACGCGTGAAAATCTGGACCGGCTCAACGATCTGCGCGAAGAACTGGGTAAGCAGCTGAATCGTCTCCAGCGCCAGGCGCGCACGGCGGAACGCTACAAAGTGCTGCGCGAAGAAGAACGTCTGATGAAGGCGCAGTTGCAGGCCCTGCGCTGGATGGCGCTGAATGAACAGGCCGAAATGGCGGAAAACCGCATCCGTGAGCAGGAAGTCGAGCAGGAATCGGCCATTGCCAGGCAGCGTAATACGGAAGCCGAGATCGAAAAGCAGCGTAGCCTGCACAGCGAAAGGAACGACGACTTCAACAAAATACAAAGCCGTTTCTATAGTGTGGGCGCCGACATCGCCCGGCTGGAGCAAACGGTGCAGCACGCGAAAGAACGCCGCCGGCAGCAGCAGCAGGATTTGGCGCAACTGGAAAAAGACGGCCAGGAAGCACAGGCTCATCAGGCGGCGGACAGCAAACGGATTGAAGAAATACAGGCGCAACTGACGCAACTGGAACCGCAACTGCAACAGGTCGAGGAAAGTAAAACGCTTTCCGCACAGCTTCTGGCCGAGGCCGAAGAGGCAATGCAAAGCTGGCAGGCTCAGTGGGAGGCTTTCAATCAGCAGGCTGCCGAGCCGGCGCAACAGGCTGAAGTGGAACGCACCCGGATCAGGCATCTGGAGCAGAATCTCGCGCGTTTGCAGCAGCGCCTGGAAAAAATACAGCAGGAACTGGGGCAGCAGTCACCAGAGCAGTTGCAACAGGAAGTGGAACAATTGCAGCAGCAACAGACTGAGATAGAAGCCAGGGTGCAGCAGCAACAGGCCCTGTTGAGCGAAAAGCAGCAGCAGATCCGCGAATTGCGCGAGTCAGGCCACTCACTGAACAGCCGTCTGGATCAGGCGCGCAGTCAATTACAGAATCTGCGTGCGCGTCACGTCTCGCTGGAAGCGTTGCAGCAGGCTGCCCTGGGTAAGGAAGAAGGCGCCGTCAGTGAATGGTTGCAGGGGCAGCAACTGCAGGATGCGCCCCGCCTGGCGGAAGAACTAAAGGTAACCCCAGGCTGGGAAGCGGCGGTGGAATGCGTCCTGGGTTCCCATCTTGAAGCGGTCTGTGTCTCCGGGGTGGACCCCCTGGTATCGGTGATGGATGAGCTGAAAGAGGGCAGCCTGAACCTGTTCGATATTTCCGCCAGCGTGACGAGCGCTGAACATAACAAGGCGACACCGTTGATGGACAGAGTCTCGGCGCCCTGGCCGCTGGCGCCTCTGCTGGGTGGTATTTATGCCGCAGAAACGCTGAATGACGCATTGAGCCTGCGCAGCCGGCTTGTTGATGGCGAATCCGTCGTAACCCAGGACGGGATCTGGCTGGGCGCTAACTGGTTGCGGGTGGTGCGTGATACCGACGAGAAGGCCGGGGTCTTACATCGTGAGCATGAGATTAAAACCCTGGTGGTCGATATTGAGGCGCAGCAGCAGATTGTTCAGAACCTGCAGACGCAACTTGAGACGGAACGCGAAAAACTACAGGAAGTGGAATACAGTCGTGACCGCGCCCAGACCGAATTCAACCAGACCAACCGTGCGCTGGCTGACAGCCGTTCCGTGCTCAGTGCTCGCACCGCCCGCATCGAGCAGATCAAATCCCGCCAGGACAATCTGCAGCAGGAAATGCAGGAAGCTCATGAAGAAGTTGAAGCCGACAATAGGGAACTGGAGACGGCGCGTGGGCGTCTTCAGACGGCGCTGGATCGCATCACCGGGCTGGAGAACCAGCGCGCCGGGCTGATTGCAGAGCGTGATCAGCGGCAGAAGACCTTACACCAGGAGCGCAGCAAGGCGCAGGATGATCGGGATGTGGCGCAGGAAATCAAGATCCGTGCCCAGACTCTGCGTACGGAACTGAATTCTACCGAACAGGCGCTGCAACGAGTGCAGAGTCAGATTTCCCATCTGTCCACCCGTGGTGAAGAATTGCAGGCGGCCTTGAGTGAGGCTGAAGCGCCACTGGCAGACGCGGCGGCCGAGCTGGAACAGTTGCTCGACCGTCGGGTAGGGGTGGAAAGCGAGATGCAGGAGGCCCGCGCCATGGTCGAAAATATCGAACATGAACTGCGGCAACGGGAAGATGCGCGTACCCAGGCCGAACAGGCCGTGGAAGCCGTCCGCCAGGTACTGGAAGAAATTCGCATCGGCATGCAGGGGATCAAAGTGCGCCGGCAGACGCTGGAAGAGCAGATTGGCGAGTCTGGTTTTAACCTGATGCAATTACAGGAAGAGATGCCGGAAGAGGCTGCTGAGGCGCAGTGGCAGGACAATGTTGAGGCGCTGGCGCAGAAGATTTCCCGCCTTGGCCCCATCAATCTGGCGGCCATTGAAGAATTTGAACAGCAATCTGAACGCAAGCAATACCTGGATGCGCAGGATAAGGATCTTAGCGAAGCGCTGGTGACGCTGGAGACCGCCATTCACAAGATCGACAAGGAAACGCGGACCCGTTTCAAGGAAACCTTCGACAAGGTTAATGCGGGCATCAAACGCCTGTTTCCGCGTCTGTTTGGCGGTGGCCACGCCTATCTTGAACTGACCGGGGATGATTTGCTCGACACCGGCGTGACGCTGATGGCGCGTCCGCCGGGCAAGCGTAATAGCACTATTCACCTGCTCTCCGGCGGTGAAAAGGCGATGGCGGCAGTGGTGCTGGTGTTTTCGATTTTTGAACTCAATCCCGCACCCTTCTGTATACTGGACGAGGTGGATGCGCCGCTGGATGACGCCAATGTCTCGCGTTACTGCGATATGCTGAAGGATATGTCGAAGCAGACCCAGTTTATTTTCATCACGCATAATAAAGTGACCATGGAAGTGGCGCAGCAACTGACCGGTATCACCATGCATGAACCGGGCGTATCACGCCTGGTGGCCGTGGACGTGGATGAGGCAGTGGAACTGGCGGCGGTGTAAGGGATGATGGGTTTCGCTATCGCTCTACCCATCCTACGGGCTTTTAATATTAATGTAGGATGGGGAGAACAAAGTGAAACCCATCAAAATCATCCTACGGGTTCATGCTCGTGTAGGATGGGTAGAACGGCAGTGAAACCCATCGCCCATCAAAATCAAATGACGCCGGCCCTTTCTGTTTTCAATGTGGAGGCTAAACCGCGAAATGGATTCGCTTCGACTTATTCTGCTGGTATTGGGATCGGTATTTATCGCCGGCATGTATTTCTGGTATCGATTCAAACAGGATGATGACAACTTGAAATTTCCGCAACTGGAAAAAATATTGAAACAGCTTGGCAGCCGTTTTTCCGCCACACGGAAAGAGGCCGATCTTGCTACGGCTGGTGAGTATGATGATTTTCCAGACGATGATATCGAACATTTTTCAACGCTCAATACGGCTGTTGGGGACAAACTGGATACCGATGCTCTTGAACCCATGCCGGCCCATGCCGAGACGCCGGTATTGCCGGGCGACGAACTTGTTATGGTGTTGGCAATCATGGCGGGGCCGGGGAAACAGTTCTCAGGCATGGATATCCTCGATACGTTGCTGGCCAATGGCTTCGTGCATGGTGATATGTCTATTTTCCACTATTACCATGACAGTGCAGACAGGCAGCCTGTTTTCAGTCTGTCCAACGCTGTCGAACCGGGCGTGTTCGATCTGAATAATATCGAAGCATTACATACGCCGGGCCTGTCTTTGTTCATGCAGTTGCCCGGAACGCTCGATGCGCGTACCGCGTTTGAGATTATGCTGGAAAAAGGCCGCGCCATTACCACCGGTTTGCAGGGCGAATTCTGTGATGAAACGCGCAGTGTGCTTACCGTGCAGACCATCGGTCACCTGAAAGAAGAAATCGAAGCCTGGTTGTTCAAGCAGAAAATGGCACACTTGCGTACCAGGTAAGCTGGCGCCCCCAGCGTTTTGTTAATAATATTAATCGTTGCATAAGTATTTGCACCATAGCCCCCTCTCCCTCTGGGATTTGG
>ENA-ORDP01000102-ORDP01000102.1-marine-sediment-metagenome-genome-assembly--contig:-NODE-102-length-52923-cov-33.714856_pt1 | contig 52923 bp, 52 predicted proteins | sample MGYA00248627_ERZ508539 | MGnify/ENA primary metagenome ERZ508539 (study PRJEB26208, sample SAMN05571518) | marine sediment metagenome | biome: deep sea; feature: Hydrothermal vent; material...
TCGGCGCGATAGGTTGGGTTACCGACAATCGCGCCGAAGGACGGCGCTCCTACAGAATCAGATGAACGTCGTTATTGGGTCGATTCGAGACTCTCGCGGTCAAGCACTGCCGTTTTACCGAACTTCACACACTTCAGACCGAGCTACTGATTCAGCTCAGCCTGCATAACCTCCAGCTGCTCGCATACCTCCAGCCAGTTGGTTTCCATAACTTCACTACGGCTGTCCACTTCCGCTTTTTCGAACAATATCGTTTTCAACCGGGCCCTGTTTTCTTCAGTGTAAAGTTCCGGATTAACCAGCTCGTGCTCCAGCTCGCGTTGCAGCGTATGCAGGCGATCGAGTTCAGTTTCTGTCTCGGTTACTTTTTTTCGCAGCGGTTGCAATCGTTTGCGCTGCTCCGCCTGTAAACGCTTCGTTTCCTTTCTGGACGCTACGCCTTGATTCGATTGTCCTTCCCCCGGTGTTTCTTTGTCCTGCCTGCCCTGCTCCATCAACCACTGCGGATACTCGTCAAGGCTAAGCGGAAAATCATCTACCTTGCCATCGTGCACCAGCACCAGTCGGTCGCAGGTAACACGTAACAGGTGGCGGTCGTGCGAGACCAGCACTACGGCGCCAGTGTAATCCTGCAAGGCCAGCGCCAACGCCTGGCGCATCTCCAGATCAAGATGATTAGTGGGTTCATCCAGCAATAATAGATTGGGGCGTTGATAGACAATCAGCGCGAGCACAAGTCGGGCTTTTTCACCACCCGAAAATGGACCAACAGGCATCAGTGTCTGATCATTTGAAAAACCGAACCCGCCAAGGTAGTCGCGCAGTTCCTGTTCACGTGCTCGCGGATCGAGCTGTTGCAGGTGTTCCAGTGGTGTGTGTTGTACCTGTAGTTGCTCCAGCTGGTGCTGGGCGAAATAGCCTGTCTTCAGATCTTTCGCGCAGACACATTCACCCTGCATCGGTGACAGTGTCCCGGCCAGCAGCTTGATGAGTGTGGATTTACCCGCACCGTTGGGGCCCAGCAAGCCGATTCGGTCTCCGGGCGAGAGTAGCAGTCGAACCTGGCTGAGCAGAGTGTTGTCATTATAGCCGGCTGCAACCTGATCCAGGTTCAGCAAGGGATCAGGCATTTTCTCCGCATCACGAAATGAAAAATGAAACGGCGAGTCCACGTGCGCCGGGGCAATCTGCTCCATGCGTTGCAAGGCCTTCAGACGACTCTGCGCCTGCCTTGCCTTGGTCGCCTTGGCACGAAAGCGGTCGACGTAGGCGCGGATATGAGCAATCTCGCGCTGTTGTTTCTGATACTCGGCCTGCTGACCGGCCAGACGCTCGGCGCGCATCCGTTCGAAGGCCGTATAGTTGCCGGTGTACAAGGTGATGCGCTGGTGCTCAAGGTGCGCTATATGGCTGCATACCTTGTCCAGAAAATCGCGGTCATGTGATATCAGTAACAGGGTACCCCGATAGGCGCGCAACCAGCTCTCCAGCCAGATGACGGCATCCAGATCAAGATGGTTGGTAGGCTCATCCAGCAACAAGAGGTCAGAACGACACATCAGCGCCCGGCCGAGATTGAGACGCATACGCCAGCCACCGGAAAAATCGCTTACCGGCCTGGACTCATCGGCTGTTTTGAAACCCAAGCCGTGCAACAACTGGCCGGCACGGCTGCGTGCCGTGTAGCCGCCAATACTTTCGAACTCGCCGTGCAATACTGCCAGACGAGCACCGTCGTTGTTCCGCTCGGCCAGCGCCAGCTCAACCTCGACGGCGCGCAGTTCGGCATCACCGTCCAGCACATACTCGATAGCCGCACGTTTATCAGCCGGCATTTCCTGCGCCACATGGGCGATCACCCAGTCTCCGGGGCGGTGAAAGTCGCCCGAATCTGTGTGCAGCTCGCCGAGCAGCAAGGCAAACAGGCTGGACTTGCCACAGCCGTTGGCGCCCGTGACGCCGACCTTCCAGCCTGGATGAACAACCAGACTGGCCTGCTCGAACAACAGGCGTGTACCGCGTCTGAGAGAAAGCTCGTTAAACCGCAACATGGGTGCGATTGTATCCTGTTGCGCGCTCTATGCGTTACAACTGGAGAATAGCGGCGTGGCGGGATAGACTAGCCAGGCGCTAGCTACCGCAGCAGGACAAATATTTTGAACCCGTACACGCCGCCCGCAGACACCGGACTGGACCTTCTGTACCAGGACGACGTGTTGCTGGTCGTGAACAAGCCCTGTGGCCTGCTGTCAGTACCCGGCCGCGGGAGGGACAAGCAGGACTGCATGAGCTCGCGCGTGCAGGCGACACATCCAGAGGCAACTACTGTACATCGCCTGGATATGGATACGTCCGGTATTATGATTATGGCGCTGGATAAAACAACGCAGCGCAAACTCAGCCTGCTGTTTCAGGAACGCAAGGTACAGAAACGCTATATCGCTGTTGTTAATGGCTGTATGAAGTCTTCCCGTGGCGAAATCGATCTGCCGCTGATAGCCGACTGGCCCAACCGGCCGCGGCAGAAAGTCGACCGGGAAAACGGCAAACCCTCCACAACAGTTTTCAGGGTCGTCGGGTGTGACAGCGAAAACCGCTCGACGCGCGTCGAACTAAAACCCTTGACGGGCCGTACCCACCAGCTGCGTGTTCATCTTCACTCACTGGGGCACAGCATACTCGGTGACAGGCTTTACGCTGATGAGAATAAAGACGTGGCTGCTGACCGACTTATGCTGCACGCGGAATCGCTGTCCTTTCGTCACCCATACTCGAATGAGTTCGTGAATTTTGAATCTGCATCACCTTTTTAGGATGGAACTGAAATAAATGTTACTGGAAGACTATTACTCGGAAAGTGATTCAAAAATCACCTTCTCGCGCCGGCAGGCCAGCGACTTCGCGAAAAACATCGCCGGCGATTTCAACCCCATCCACGATACAGATGCCAAACGCTTCTGTGTACCGGGAGACCTGTTGTTTTCCCTGGTGCTGGCGAAGTGTGGCCTGAGTCAAAGAATGCGGTTTGTGTTTTCCGGCATGGTCAATGATGGAGTAGCGCTGGATTTCCCGAACACGACTTCCACCTCACTTGATATCGTCGACGGCAACGGGAAGAAGTATCTCAGTCTGGAGCGCTCGGGCAATACCACGCAGGACCAGAACCTGATTCGCAACCTGACGTACAGTTGTGTCCGGTTTTCCGGACAGACCTTTCCGCACGTTCTTGTTCCCCTGATGTCTGAGCAGCAGGTGATGATCAACCCTGACCGCCCATTGGTCATTTATCAAAGCATGGCCATTGATCTGGACCGGCTGGATTTTGAAAACCCGCAACTCGAGCTAGCCCACCCGGTTTTTGAATTTGACGGCAAGCGCGGCAATGCACACCTGAAATTCTGCCTCAAGGCCGACGGCGAAACCGTTGGTACGGGTGAAAAAAACATGCTGATAAGTGGACTGATCGCCTACGACAAGGGCAAAGTGCAAACCATGGTCGACAACTACGTCACCCGCAAACAACGCCTGGCGAGCTGATCCCCGGCCCTGACGTGTACTGGTTTTCGCGCAAAAAGAAAAACGAACCCTCTGTTGCCGGCCTTATTCTCCCGGGCGGAGGCGCGCGCAACGCCTATCAGGCAGGCGTACTCAGGGCAATCACCGAAATATTACCGGCGGATGCCAAAAACCCGTTCCCGGTTATCTGTGGAACCTCTTCCGGCGCACTCAATGCGGCAGTGCTGGCCAGCCATGCCATGCAGTTTTCCGAAGGCGTCTCACAACTGACCGGCATCTGGGAAAATTTCAGCTGCGACAAGGTCTTTTATTCGGATGCCTGGACCGCACTGAAAAGCGGGCTGCGCTGGGGTACTGCTTTTGCCACCGCAAGCCTGGGCCGTTCGGCACCGCGTGCACTGCTCGACAATACCCCGCTACGTGGATTTATCGAAAGTCACATTCGACTCGCGCGTATCCAGCAGGCTATCGATAGCGGTGCGCTTCGCGCCCTGGCTGTCACCGCCTCAACTTATAGCAGTGGGCACTCCATATGTTACTTTCAGGGCACGGACGGGTTACAGCCCTGGCAGCGCACGCGCCGCCTGGGAGTTGCTGCAGAGATCAGTATCGACCATCTCATGGCATCCTCCGCCATCCCGCTGGTATTCCCGGCGGTCTGGCTGAACAATGAATACCACGGCGATGGCTCCATGCGTGAAAGCGCTCCCCTGAGTCCGGCACTGCACCTGGGTGCTAACCGGCTACTGATCATCGGAGTCCGCGACACAACACCGGATGATCCACCCGCAGCCGGTGAAAACGTTCCCTATCCGACCATCGGACAGATCACCGGCTATATGCTTGACTCGCTGTTCATGGACAGCCTGGATTCCGATATTGAGCGCATGAACCGCATTAATAGCACGATCAGTGAAACGCCTGACAAACGCGTTGAATTCAAAGACACCACCCTGCGACCGATAGAGTTCCTCACCATCTCGCCCAGCAAGGACGTACGCGAAATCGCCCAGCGTCACGCCACCGCTTTCCCCCGCTCGGTTCGACTTTTGCTCAGAACACTGGGGGCTCTGACGCAGGAAGGCCGGCCGCTGGTAAGTTACCTGCTGTTTGAATCGGGCTTCTGCCGAGAACTGATGGAACTGGGTTATCTGGACGGTCTGGCCGCGGAGGCCGAGATCAGGGAACTTCTGCTGAGCGAATAACCCCGGTCATTCCCCTGGAAATTCTTCGCTACTGTATTTAATGCTAAGCTACGCTTTCTAATCGTCCGACCGTTTTGATCACTATGAGAATCTTCTTCAAGTACTTTTTTAAACTCGTACAGACTATTGTTGGTCCTGTTCTTCTGCTATGGGACTGGCTGACCAGCCCAAAAGGTATTCAGCGACCTCCGCACGAGCAGCAGGATATCGACGAGAAAACCAGATATCTGACCCTGTATCAGTTCAGAAGCTGCCCATTCTGCATTCGCGTTCGACGTACCACTAAAAAGCACTCGCTCAACATCGAGACCCGCGACGCACTCAGGGATGCCGCAAGCCGCAAACAGCTGCTGGAAGGTGGCGGAGAAATAAAGGTACCGTGCCTCAAAATTATGGATGCGCAGGGCAACGCTACATGGATGTATGAATCCAGAACAATCATTCAATACCTTGAGGAATGTGTTATTTCTTTATCTCCAGACACTCGGCCAGTATAGCCTGCATGTACCCGCTGCCCAGTTTCTCCAGGGTGCGAATATTCCGTTCCGGTATTTGCTCTGGTGCCGCGACGCTCTCCAGCGCATGTTCAATGCTCGCTTCGCGCAGGATATGCAATGCCGGATAAGGGGAGCGATTGGTATAGTTACCGGCATCGTCTGCTGCTGTATCGGCAAAGCGATAATCGGGATGGAAGCTGGCGACCTGGAATTCACCCGTGTAGCCACCTTGATCCAGGAGCTTTTCCACAACACCCAGAAAATCGTTGTAGTCGATAAAATCATGCAGAACATCTGGATGGATAAGCAATGTTGTTTCAGCTTTCGAGGCATCCATTTCATGCAATGATTTCAGCTCCCTCTCCAGATCGGCCAGTAACAACGCCGGCTCACTGGCATCGCTCACCACAAAGCGCACCCGGTCATCCTCGTAGGGCCGACGGGCGAAAGGACACAGGTTGAGCTCGATGACTACCCGTTCAATCCAGCACCTGAAACGCGCAATTACGCTTTCGGCAACGTTTACCTGATCACGCGGTAACAGGGAACATACTCCTTGCCGGGCAATTTCATGCGGTGCTGATCGACAAAAGAACTTAACAGTGCATCCATCGGATCCATAATGTTGGCGTCACCGTGAATTTCGAAGTGTCCGTGCTGCTCGATGGCACGTATGCCTTCATCCTTGACGTTTCCGGCCACCACGCCGGAGAAAGCGCGGCGCAAATTAGCCGCCAGCGCGTGACGTTCCTGGTCCTTGCTCAATACCAGGCTGCGCATGTTCTCGTGTGTGGGAATGAATGGACGCTGGAACTCTTCATCTATTTTCAGCATCCAGTTGAAGTAGTACGCATCACCGTGCGCCTTGCGGAAATCCCGCACCTGCCGGATGCCCGCATGCATTTCACGGGCAACGCGTTGCGGATCATTTACGATAATCCGGTAACGTTGCTGTGCTTCGAAACCCAGCGTATCGGTAATAAACCGGTCGATATTTTTAAAGTATTCTTTAGCACTTTCAGGACCGGTAAAGATCAACGGGAAAGGAATAGACGCGTTATCCGGATGCAGCAGTATACCCAGCAGATAGAGGATTTCTTCCGTGGTTCCGGCACCACCGGGGAAAACAACAATGCCATGCCCGGTGCGCACAAAGGCTTCCAGTCGTTTTTCGATATCCGGCATGATGACCAGATCGTTCACAATCGGGTTGGGGGACTCGGCTGCGATAATACCCGGCTCGGTAATACCGAGGTACTGGCCGTCATTTATACGCTGCTTGGCGTGACCTATGGTTGCACCCTTCATCGGTCCCTTCATGGCGCCTGGACCGCAGCCGGTGCAAATGTCGAGGCCTCGCAACCCCATCTGGTAACCTGCCTCCTTGGTGTAGTCATACTCCTGGCGCGTAATCGAATGCCCGCCCCAGCACACCACAAGATTCAGATTGCGCATCGGGCGCAGAATCCTGGCATTACGCAAGATATGGAAAACAGCATTGGTGACACCGTCCGAACTGTCCAGATCAAACTTCGGGTTCCCGTCAATCTCGTCGCTGACATAGACAACGTCGCGTAACACCGCAAACAGATGTTCGCTGATACCCTTGATCATCACACCGTCGACGAAGGCATGCGCAGGCGCACCTGTGAGCTCCAGTTTGATACCGCGCTCGGTCTGTATCACCCGTATCCCGAAAGACCGGTAACGCTCGAGCAGTTCCTTGCCGTCGTCCAGGGCATTGCCGCAATTCAGCACCGCCAGCGAACAACTGCGGAACAGGTCATACAACCCCCCCTGACTGGTATCGAGGAGCCGGTTGACCTCAACCCTGGACAGAACCTCCAGACGTCCTTCCGGGTTTATCAGGGCGTCAACCACGTCATATTTCATGTAAAGGTTACGCGTAACACATGGCGAAGCTGCCACACAGAGACTTTAGCGGATAAGTGGCGTTCATACGAGTGCTTTCCGGGCGTGCATTCCCTGCCTCGATTATCGAAAGTTTTCCGACAATGAAGCCACTGTCATGGCGACGCTGATCAGCAGGGCAATAACAGCGATCACCACCAGGCTTTCAGCCATGGTAATTCCGAACAGCAATTCCGGTGTATACCCGCAGGCTTCCAGGACCTTGAACACAGCCGGGAACCACTGGTCCAGCGCAAACCAGGCGGGCAACCCCGACTCAAAACTGCAACTGCCCTCTACAGTGCCGCGCTCGATGCCGAGCAACATCCACGAGCGCTCCAGCAAACCGGCACTCAATACTATGGTGAGGCCATGCACCAGCGTACGCAAATACTGATACCTGCGCACGAACAAGCCCAGCAGCGCCACCAGGATAAACCCCAGCACCCAGATGCGAACGTGAATACAGACTACACAGGGGTAATAGTCAAGCGCGTACTGGTAATACAGTGCCACAGCTTCCAGTGACAGCGCTGCCACCAGTACTGTCAGCCAGTACCAGGCACTGCCCCCAATTGCCGCCAGTCTGTTTAACATTCGGGAATTCCTTTATTGCGCCTCAGCGATTCGGCTTTCACTCTTGCTGCCTTCATGTTTTCGCGCCAGGACCACGTAAACCGCCGGCACCACGAACAGGGTGAACAGTGTACCGATACCAAGACCTGTAGCAATAGTAAGACCGATATGAAAACGACTGACGGCGCCCGGGCCACTCGCAGTGAGTAGCGGCACCATGGCGACCACCATCGAAACTGTTGTCATGAGAATCGGCCGCAAACGAATCGCTGCGGCGCGTTCAACTGCGCCACGCCTGTCCAGCCCTTCGTGAATCTGTAGCCGGTTGGCGAATTCCACGATGAGAATCCCGTTTTTGGCGATCAATCCTATCAGCGTAATCAAACCGACCTGCGTATAGATATTGATAGTGGCAAAGCCCATGGTGATAAACGCCAGCGCGCCGGCAATGGACATGGGCACCGAAACCAGAATGATCACGGGGTCGCGCCAGCTTTCAAACTGGGCGGCCAGTACCAGGTAGATCACCAGAATGGACAGGAAAAAGGTGATAATCAGCGCGCTGCCCTGTCGGGCGTACTGCCGCGAACCACCGGCATAGTCCCAGCCGAATCCGCGCGGGAAAATATCGCGCGCAGTATTCTCCAGGTAGGCCAGTGCATCGCCAAGCGGTACGCGTGGCGCCATCACGCCCACTATCGTAAGTGAGTTCAGTTGCTGAAACTGGGTTCGTTGACTGGGTTCAACACTGTCCTGAATATGCACCAGCGAATCAAGCGGCACCAGTGCCGCCGCACCGTTGTCACGCACCGCGTCAGTTACCGAAAGCCCGGCCGACAGGTTGACCAGTTCACCCGAGCCGGGACGAATGTAGTAGTCCTTGAGCATGCCCGGTTGCAGCCGATAGTCGCGTGCCACCTGAGGAATAACTTTGTAACTGCGGCCTTCCAGGCTGAAGCGATTCACGTCGTTACCGCCCAGCAGGGTGGCCAGGTTACGGCCGATGTCGCGCATGCTGATGCCCAGATCACCGGCACGATCACGATCGATCACCAGGGTACTGCGCGGCCTGCTGTATTGCAGCTCTTTCATCAGGAACATGAACCGGCCACTGCCCATGCCCTGACCAATCAGCTGGTCGGCGACCTGGTCCAGCTCCCGGTAACCACCTTCACTGGTAATCACAAACTGTACTGGCAGGCCACCGCCTGAACCGGGCAGACTGGGGCGCGGGAATACGGCAATCTGGAAACCGGCGATTTTCCGTAGCTTGCTCTGTAATTCAGGCTGCACCTGCATTTGCGAGCGTGCCCGGAACGAAGGTGGCAGCATCTTGAAACCGCCAAAGGTGGTGCTCGGTTCTCCACGCCCGAGCAGAAAGAAACTTTCGTTGTACTCGGGGATACTTTCGAAAGCTTCCACGATCTGTCGCGTATAGGCTTCGTTATATTCTATGGTGGCTGTCTGTGGCCCGGTGGCCTGGAAGAACAGGATGCTCTGGTCTTCCACCGGCGCCAGTTCGCTCTTGCTGGTGACGAACATGAAAAATATCGATGCCAGTACCACAGTTGCAAACAACAGGGTGGCCGGCAAGCTGTCCAGCATACCGTGTAGCAGGGACTGATAACGATCAGCCAGTCGGCTGAACCAGTGTTCTACCCACTGTTCGAAACGACCCTGCCGGCCGTGTGGCTTGAGCACCTTCGACGACAGCATCGGTGACAGGGTGAGCGCCACAATACCGGATATCACCACCGCACCAGCCAGGGCAAAGGCAAATTCGGTAAACAATGTGCCCACCAGTCCACCCATGAAGCCGATAGGTACATACACTGCAACCAGCGTAGTCGTCATGGCAACAATGGGCAGGGCCAGCTCGCGCGCGCCGTTCAGTGCGGCATCGAGACGCGAGGCACCCTGCTCAACGTGACGATGCACGTTCTCTACGACAATAATAGCGTCATCGACGACCAGACCGATGGCCAGCACCATCGCCAGCAGTGTCAGCAGATTGATGGAAAACCCCATCAGCAGCATCAGGAAGGCAGCACCTACCAGTGACAGAGGCACCGCCACTGCGGGCACGATAGCAGCACGTATGGAACCCAGCGACAGATAGACAACCAACAAAACGATAATCACCGCTTCGGCCAGGGTCACGAATACCTCGTTGATGGAGTCCTCGATAAACACGCTGGCGTCGTACGGGATATGGACTTCCAGACCCTCGGGCAATTGCTTGCGGATTTCCGGAATGAGGTCGCGTATCTTTTGCGCCACAGTCAGCGGGTTGGCTCCCGGCGCCTGTTCCATGCCGACAAAAATAGCCGGCTTGCCCTTGTACCAGCTGGTGGAATCATAATCTTCGGCACCCAGCTCGGCGCTGGCGATATCGGACAACCGCACCAGTGTGCCGTTGGCCGAGCGCACCACCAGCTTGCGGAAATCCTCTTCGCTGGCAAGATCGGTGGTAACCGACAGGTTGATAGCCGTATATTCACCCTTGGTCTGTCCGATGCCGGCCAGATAATTGTTGGCGCGCAACACCTCCTGCACGTTGTTTGCAGTAACACCCAGCGCCGCCATGCGCTGTGGATCGAGCCAGATACGCATGGCGAATGTTTTGTTGCCAATCAGCTCGGCCCGTGCAACTCCCGGGACGGCCTGTAACTGCGGCTGCACCACGCGCAGCAGGTAGTCTGTGATTTGCGAAGGCAACATGCTGTCGCTGTAGAAGGCGAGATACATGAGCGCGGTCGAACTACCGGTAGTCGAGTCGATAACGGGATCGTCGGACTGCTCCGGCAGTACATTACGCTGACTGGCTACCTTGGCCTGGATTTCCGCGACCGCGGCGTTGGAGTCATAGTTGAGCTCCATGTGGGCTTCTATCGTGGAACGACCCTGTACAGAGCGCGAAAAAAGGTAGTCGATGCCGTTTGCTTCGGCGATAGCCTGCTGCAATGGCGTCGTAATAAATCCCTTGACCAGTTCGCTGCTGGCACCCGGATAGGAGGTAGACACCTTTACCACAGTATTGCGGGTCTCGGGATACTGACGCACCTCCAGCGAACCAATGGCGCGCAAACCCACCAACAGGATCAGCAGACTGATGACACTCGCCAGCACCGGGCGGTGTACGAACAGATCGGTGAATTTCATCCGTCGTCGCCGCGTATCTCGATGTTGAGCTGTACGCTGTTATCGATAACCACCTGCCGGCCATTGCGTAGTTTCACCTGGCCCGCAGCCACCACAGTGTCACCGGCCTGTAACCCCTCCACGATTTCCACGCGCCCATTACGCACTTCCCCGGTTTTTACCCGGCGTCGCTGTACCACTTGCACACCTTCTTTCTCGAATATGATAAAAACCGATGCGCCGTACGGATTGTAGGTAATGGCGGTACGCGGCAGGGTAAGAATATGGTCGCGCATCGGCAGCACGGTGCGGACTTCGGTAAACATGCCGGGACGCAGTAGCTGATCGGGGTTATCCAGCGTCGCGCGCAGACGCGCGCTGCGGGTACCGGGGTCGATACCCGGGTTAATCGCGCTAATGCTACCCTCAAAAATACGGCCGGGATAAGCCTGCACTTTGACCTTTACCGACTGACCCACCCTGACCTGGCTGAAATGGCGCTCTGGAAGCGCATAGTCAACGTATACAGGGTCCAGTGCCTGCAGTGGGACAATACGTGCGCCGGGCGACAGATATTCACCGGGATCAACCTCGACAATACCCAGCCGGCCACTGAACGGTGCACGAATTTTCTTCTTGCTGATGGACGCGCGCTTGGCCGCTACCGTCGCCTTGGCACCGTCCAGCTGAGCACGCGACTGATCATATTCGGAACGCGACACCGATCGGTCTTTTAATAACTTCCTGTTGCGTTCAAACTGGAGTCTGGCGAGTGTCTGCTGCGCAATCAAACCGTCCAGATCCGCTTTGTCGACAGTGTCGACAAGCTGCAGGATTACCTCGCCAGCCTCGACCTTGCGGCCGGATTTGAACAAAATCGCACTCACCTGCCCCGGCACCTCGGTCGTCACGAATACACCCCGTACCGCCGCAACACTGCCGACAGCCCGCAAATACGGCTGCCAGTCCTGCAATTCCACCTCAGCGGAAGCAACCGTAACCGGTGGTGGTGGTCGCGACATCATGGCGGCCATCTTCTGTCCGCTGTAGAATTTCCAGCCGAAGATACCGCCAAACATGACTACCAGCAGCAGCACTACCAGAAAGAGTCGTTTTATCACTTTTATTGCATTCCTTGTTCAGAACTGCGCGTATCGCGTCTTTGTGTGACCGGGCTAACGCGGTTGGAGTTCAATAGGCGAAAGAAGAGCTACCGCCACGCCAATCATATCCGACTCTCTGGCCGAATTCGACGACATAGGGATTACTTGCTGGAATGAGTGGGAGCGCGCTCTAGATACGCTGAGGAATTTCCGAGTAACGCGTCATTGCGAGGCGCGTAGCGCCGTGGCAATCTCTGTGGTCTGGTGCCAAACTGCACGAGATTGCCGCGCTGCACCCATAGAACCCCTACGGGCTTCATTACGGGTACCATACCCTTTCGAGTCAAGGCATCGCAATGACGAGCCGAAATCCTTAGCTGCTGAACGCCTTGATGACCTTGCTTCGTACCTTTTGTACCGAGCGTTTGTCGATAACCTCGATACACCGGTCGTAAGCGCCTCCCAGATAAAACCTGGCCGCTGTTACCGGCAATGGCTTCGGAAGCAGGGGTTTCTGATGGCCGATATTCTCCAGCCGGTCCGCCAGTGAAGGCATGGCGCTTTTACGATCTCTTTTCCGCTTTTTAACCTGTTCCAACGTGGCTTTGACATCGTCATCGGACAACCCGTTTTCGAAGACTTTAGCCATACCGGCATGCGGCAGGGATTCAGACTTGCCGGTTTTCCCGGCCATCTCCAGGACCTCTGGCCAATAAGTACGGCGCAGGTAGGCCTCTGTCAGTATCTGACAAGTGACCCCTCTCGCCACATCCCGGTCATTGATAGCCTCCAGAGCATAAAGATCCGCATCCAGTTCACTGCAGCGTGCAATTCCGACTGAAAAAGAGCGATAAAACGGTGCATACGACTGGAAAAAGGAGCATACAGGTCTGGTGAACAGTGTAGAGAGTGTGGCACAGCTTGAGATGTACTGATCCCACATATCGCGCAGAGAATAAAGCCAGCTATTCAAACGGCTGCGTTTGCCGGCCAACTGACCCACACGTCTGGCCAGCAGTACGTGCACGTCCAGGGGAGACAGGGCGAGTAACACAGGCAAGCCAATAATCAGTGTGCGTGTTGTCGAGAAAGCAAAGCCGTTACACGGTGTCTTGATGATACGCACGACAAAACGATCGCGCAGAATCACCCGGTCGATACGCGGTTCGCCGTAGATATCGCCGAGCTCGTGCAGCAGTTCAAACAATCTCGGGAAACTGGCTTCTCTCAACTCCAAACCGGAAGGCAACGAAAACCGCATAGAAAGAATAGCGTAGGTCATGACGATGGCGATGGACAACGACAGAACCTCGATGGTAATCAAAAACCACTGCGCATTAGACATGGCCGGCTGTATGGTATAAAAAATCACCACCGGCATTGAAATCAGCAATACCGGAAACAGCAGCAGAAAAAAGTACCCGCCTGCGCCGGCCAGCAGCGTTAATATCCGGTAAATCCGTGCCTGGCGGTTCGATAGCATCAGAGCGCCACGACGGCTGAAGGGCTTAAAAAAACTGTCGAACAGATTCAGTTTATTACGGAGTTCTAAAAGCATCGTTTTATCGTTGATCCTGTCGTATGTCTCACTTCCCTGTAGCGGCTGATGCGCTGAAAACCGAACCACTAACAAGCGGCCGATAAAATTTATTTGCTGTTGATTATCAATTGGTTAAAACTAAACCCCTCCGGCTGGTGGCAACCTCGCAACAACAGCGGCGTCATCCATCATCATCAGGGTAATTTGCTGCGCTGTGCGCCCACCTCGATAGCGCTATCCCCCCGCTGTTGTTGCCCCACGCATTACGCTGCCAGCCTGCTAGCGTTCCCGCTATCGTAACCGGTGACTGTCGACAGTGCCAAAACGGTGCAGATTGGTGAAAAAATGCCCGAAGAAATTTCAAATAACCGGGTCATTGGGTATTGACTTTTCATGGCGATCGGTCTGCTCCGGATTGTCGTTATACACAGGTGTAACGCAACGGTAAGAAAAATCATGCGTGAAGCCTTTATCGCTTCATTTCCAGTCTAGCAAAAGACTGTATCCTACTGTTAGTAATAGTACTATATGTTTTTGTGGCAAAAATGAGCGATTTAACGCAAGTCCTGTAATTTTAGGGTTTAGACGCACTTTCAGGCACTTCATCCACAAAGTTATCCACAATATCTGTGGAAAACTTTTGCCGCATATCAGACTACACTGTGCCCCTTGAAATTTTCCCGTGCGAACACCACTTCCTGTTAGCCAGGCCAACGAAAATAAATCAACTATGGATATCGAACACCCTGTAGACCCTGATGCTGACGCCGCCCGACCCGGCAGCGAACTGGTGCTCGCAAACGAAGTATTGCCCAGCGCCATTCCCGTACTGCCACAAACCGAACGGCCGTTTTTCCCCGGCCAGGCGATCCCACTGTTAATGGATGCGGATCAATGGGGCGAGACTATCAAAGCGGCCCAGGAAAACGCTAACAATATTATCGGGCTGTTGCTGGTACGCAGCAAAAAGTCAGAGCAGGCGGGACTCAATGATTTCCACCGCATGGGCACGGCCTGCCGTATTCACCGGGTCGGCCGGCAGGATGGCCGTATGCAGGTGCTGCTGGAAGGCTTGCAACGTTTTCGTGTCGCCGACTGGCGGAGCAGCAAGGCACCCTTTACCGCACGCGTGGAGTATTTCCCGGAAGAGCGCTACGAGGAAATCCCGGAGATCAAGGCGTACGCCATTGCCGTAATCAATACTATCAAGGAACTGATACCGTTGAACCCCCTCTACGGGGAAGAATTCAAACTGTTCCTGGATAACTTTCACCCCAACGACCCGTCGCACCTGGCCGACTTTGCCGCCAGCCTGACCACCTCTAACCGCGAAGAACAGCAGAAGGTACTGGAAGCCACCGACCTGCTGACCCGCCTGCAGCGTGTACACGTGCTGATTAACAAGGAACTGGAGGTCGCCAAAACGCAGGCAGAAATTCGCCAGCAGGTCGAAGGCGAAATGCAGCAGCACCAGCGAGAACACATACTGCGCGAACAGATGAAAGTAATCCAGAAAGAACTGGGCATTTCCAAGGATGACCGCACCGCAGAGAGCGACAAGTACCGCGAACGTATCAAAGCACTCACCATCCCTGAGGCAGCGCAGAAACGCATCGACGAAGAGATGCAGAAGTTCTCCGTGCTGGAGACCGGTTCGCCGGAATACGCGACGACACGCACCTATCTGGACTGGCTGACGCAACTGCCCTGGGGCCGGTACAGCGATGACCAGCTGGACCTCGACGCGGCTCGAAAGATTCTGGACGAGGATCATGACGGCTTGCGGGACGTCAAACAACGCATTCTGGAATTCATCGGCGTCGGCATCATGAAAGGCGAAGTGTCCGGCTCCATCATCCTCTTCGTGGGTCCACCCGGTGTCGGCAAGACCTCGCTGGGGCGCTCCATTGCGCGTGCCCTGGGGCGCAAATTCTTCCGTTTCTCTCTGGGGGGTATGCGCGACGAAGCTGAAATCAAGGGGCACCGACGCACCTATGTAGGCGCCATGCCCGGCAAGTTCATCCAGGCCTTCAAGGACACCCAGTCAGCCAACCCGGTCATTATGCTGGATGAAATCGACAAAGTCGGTGCTTCCTACCAGGGCGACCCGGCTTCTGCTCTGCTGGAGGTGCTGGATCCGGAACAGAACAGCGATTTTCTCGACCATTACCTGGATGTACCCTTTGATCTGTCGAAGGCTCTGTTTATCTGTACCGCCAACCAGCTGGACACCATTCCCGCTCCATTGCTCGACCGCATGGAGATCATCCCGTTATCGGGCTACCTGGCCAGCGAGAAACTGGAAATTGCGAAGAACCATTTATTGCCGCGACAGATAGAACGTAATGGCTTGAAGAAAAGGGGACAGCTGAGTATCAACAAGGCGGCCTTGCGCAAAATCATTGACGACTATGCGCGCGAAGCCGGTGTGCGCCGACTGGAGAAATACCTGGGCGCCGTTGCACGCAAGGCTGTGCTGAAAATTCTCGGGGGCGAGAAAACACCCATCCAGGTGCGCGCCCGCGATATTGAAGACTACCTGGGCAAACCGGTATTCACACGGGACAAGCGCATGTCCGGCGTAGGCATCATGACCGGCCTTGCCTGGACTGCCATGGGCGGCGTCACCCTGAGTATAGAGGCGACACGTATTCACAGCTTCACCCGCGGCTTCAAGCTTACCGGCCAACTGGGTAACGTCATGCGCGAATCGGCGGAAATCGCCTACAGCTATATCCTCGCCAACGCCGAACACTGGGGTGCTTCAGCGGATTTCTTCGAACATTCGCTGATTCACCTGCACGTGCCTGCGGGAGCAACGCCCAAGGACGGACCCAGTGCGGGGATCACCATGGCCAGTGCGCTGTTGTCACTGGCCAGGCGGCGCAAGCTGGTGCGCAACCTGGCGATGACCGGTGAGCTTACCCTGACGGGACAAGTATTGCCGGTGGGCGGCATTCGGGAAAAAGTCATTGCGGCACGACGCCTGAATATCAGGGAACTGATTCTGCCGGAGGCGAATAAGGGGGATTTCGAAGAGATACCGGAGTACATACGCGAGAATATTACCGTACATTTCGCCCGGCAGTTCTCTGATGTGGTACCGCTGCTGTTTGAGAAGTGACCGTTTTTTCAACGCGTCGTTCCAGGTGTTGTCACACTTACCAGCGGCGAACGCGGCCCGTATCAACGTGGATAAAATCCGACCTGGCATAGAAACCGACACCACCGGCTTTTAGTGACAATGCGGCGTCCCGCAGATGCTTTAGCTCACAACCGGGCAAACGGATATCGACCGCCCTGCCTTGCATATGCAGACTTCGTTTGGCTACCCCGCTACTCTGCGCGCGTAACTTCTGATTGGTCTGTGGCGAACGGTAACCGGAAATAATATGAAACGCGCCACGGGTTCCCGTTGTCTGCTGCAACACATACAGCAGGTCCAGAAGTCTCTTGTCCATAGGGTGTACCTCACCCGAGCGATGATCGCGTAACACCTGGTTGACCTTGTTCAGCTCATCTTGCAGGTAGCGTCCTTCCACCCAGTAAGCAGTGCGCAGCATTTCACCGGTGTGGAGGTTCCTGAACTCAAGGCTGCGCTCCGGCACACGGCGCACAGACGCCTGCAAGGCCGGCACTGCCAGCGCCGCACCGGTCACGAGAAGCGTCTGAATTACCCTGCGTCGTGCAGGATTCTGGATGTCATCCTGACAGGGGGGGCGATATTTATCGGTCATAGTTCCCTGTTAGATGCATGGCCTGTGCCATACAGGCTCGCGTAAGAATTATACCGGAATCCGCCTGGTTCACCAGATTTTTCACTGGCTTGTCCTGTACGCCGAACGCATTGATGTCCGGCAGATTTCTGACAATTGAGCATAACATCCACGCGCGTTAGTAATGTGTCATACAACCGTAATCGTCTCGTAACACATCTGACATAAACACGCCTTAGTCTCTCACCGGTCGCACGCAGCAGCGTGTTATCAATCTGCACTATGTTCCGGGAGGACACTCTATGAAATTTCGACCTCGTTTGCCCCTGTTGCACTGCGCTATTTTGTGTGCCGCCGGCAGTTTTTCACTACCTGCGCTTTCCGCTGACAGCGCCATGGGCGATTTGCTCAAGGTGCTGCGTGACAAGGGCGCCATCAGTGCGTCCGAGTATCAGGTACTGAAAGATTCGGCCAGGGTGGACAAAGAACGCGCGAGTCAAGAGGTTACCGAAGCAACCAAAGATACTGTCAAGATCAGTACCGGCAAGTCCGGCCTCAAGCTATCTTCCGGCGATGGCAATTTCAAATTTCAGCTCGGCGGACGTGCAATGATCGACGCCGCCTTTTATGACAAGGACAAAACCCGGTTGGGCAATGGTGCGGAAGTACGCCGTGCACGGCTGTTCGCCAAGGGTACGGTTTATCACGACTGGTTCTACAAGGCGCAGATTGATTTTGCCGGCAACAAAACAGCGCTGAAAGACTTTTACCTGGGGTACAGCGGCTTAAATTCAGCCAAGATAAAAATCGGTAATTTCAAGGAACCGTTCAGCCTCGAGGAGCTGACCAGTTCAAAATATATCACCTTCATGGAACGCGGCCTGCCGAATGCTTTTTCTCCGGGGCGTAATACCGGCCTGGCAGTGAGTACCCACGGCGATAAATGGGGCGCGGCAGCCGGCTATTTCTTTGACGGTATAAAGAACAGCAGCGCACCGAAGAGTCAGGGCTGGGGTGCTACCGGGCGTGTTCATTTCGCACCGCTGGCAGAAAAGGAACAGGTCATCCATCTTGGTGCCGCCGTCAGCTACCGGGGCTCCGACGGGGATAACGAAATTCGCTTCCGCGAACGGCCGGAATCCCACGTAACCGGCACCCGCCTGGTGGATACCGGCACCATTTCCGGCTATGACAATCAGACACTGTACGGTCTGGAAGCCGCAACAGTGTTCGGACCGTTCTCGTTGCAGGGTGAATACATGCAGGCCAGCGTTGATGTATCCGGCCAGGGTTCAGACCCGGACTTCAGTGGCTGGTATGTGTATGGCAGCTACTTCCTGACCGGCGAACACCGGCCGTACAAGGCCAGTAGCGGCACCTTTGGCCGCGTCAAGCCCGCCAGTATCGTCGGCCAGGGCGGTATCGGTGCCTGGGAAATAGCCGCACGCTACAGCAGCATCGATCTGGATGACAGCAACTACACGGGTGGCGAGCAAGACAATATCACCCTGGGCCTGAACTGGTATGCAACACCGAACGTCCGCTTCATGGCGAACTATGTTCGTGCCAGCACGGATCCCACATCACAGACAGAATTTGCCGGCGCGGGAGATGAAGATGTCAACATTTTCCAGGTGCGCAGTCAGATCGATTTCTAGCAGACAGTCCTGATAAGGGAACCGGTCGCCGCGTCACGAACGGCGACTGGTTTCCAACCCCTTTATTTCTATGTTCCTGTTTCGGTGTAACCCACGGCATTGAAAAACAGGCCTATCAGGTAATCAGACATCTCGAACAGATCCATGTCGCGAAAGCGCGGGGAACGATAGATACACTTGGAATACAAAGCTTCGCGCACCATGCCCTGGAAAGCCATGGCAGCCAGCTGGCCGTTTACGGGTTCAATACTGTTGCTGGCACTAAGCTCCTTCAGACTGAACTCGATAAAATCAGTAAAGGGGCGCCAGCGGTTCTCAAAAAACTGGCGGGTAGCATCGCTGCCTTCCAGCGCGCTTTGCATTTCCATACGCAGGTAGTCAGGGTCCTTGGAAACACTTTCGATATAAATCCGCGTTATCTTGCGCAGCATATCGGCGAAGCTGCCGTCGCTGTTCACTACCGCATCGACATAACTCTCGCGTTTGCAGGCAATATCGTTGAGCACTTCTTCGTACAGGGCTTCCTTGGATGGAAAGTGACGGTACAGGATCGCCGGGCTGACGCCCAACCGTCGGGCAATCTCGTCGACAGAGACGCCATGGTAACCCTTGTCTGAAAACAGCACCTTGGCAACCGCAAGGATAGTGGCTTTCCTTTCTGCAGCCTTCAGTCGTTTGGCCATGGTTACCCGACGCGTGAACTGTAACGCTTCCTCAAGCCTGAGCCGGCGGTATTGCAGATCTCCAACGCACACTGTTCGTTGTTGATGATAAATGTCGCGTTCAGTTGTTCGATACCTTTGCTCTCTACACACTGGTCCACTTCGGTCAGTACGCGTTGCAGAGCGAGCCCGATTTCCCGGCAACGGGAGGGTTTAAGGCCTAACAGACGCCAGCTGTCCTGTGCATGCTCCTTGCCACGCTCACCCAGATCATGGAAGTGCTGTACCAGCTGTTCATCCAGTTCGTCTTCGTCAAACTGCACTTGCAGCGCCTGGATGATCCCTTGTCCGTCGGCGTACTTGTCCAGCGGCACATTTGCGAGCAATTTCTGAGGCAGAAAGGTGGATAACAATTCGTGATTCACATGCCCGTAAATCAAATCTTCGCGCACCATTTGCAGGTAGTCGCGACAAATATCGCTACCGGTTCTTTTGCCAAGCTGGACAAGCGCCATCGCTTCGGCACGGTGACCGCTGATTTCAAAACCTGACAGGAGGTGATCGAGTAAATCGTGGATTAATACGGAAGTGGGAATCCGGCCACCGGTTTCGCGGGTACTGGCAATAATGGCCGGATCTGTACTCGCCACGTCGAGCTTCCAGCCGCGAGCGCCAAATCCATCCTCCCAGATTTTTTGATAACTGACCGGTACGCAGACACCCGCCAGGCTCAGGCTGAGGTAGGCCGGAGGGTAGGCGTGCACATCGCGGAAACCGAGTGAAGTCTGCATGACATGTACTACTTTGTGCAGGCTACCGGATCCCCCTCGTCCGGGAGGGGAATCCGATTGCGACCTATGACTTGCGGATATTGAACTGGTACTCCCCACCTTCCTGCGTCGTTGCCAGCAATTCGTTGCCGGTCTGTTGACAGAAGGCTTCGAAGTCCTTAACCGAACCCGGATCAGTGGCGGTAATACGCAACACCTGGCCGACAGTCATCGAATTTATGCTTTTCTTAGCCCGCAGAATGGGTAATGGGCAGTTCAGACCACGTGCATCAAGTTCCATATCAAAATCAGACATGTTGCATCTCTCCTTTTGTTAGTGAGCGTTTACTTTTTAGTGCATACTGGTTGGTATGTCAAGAAGGCATTTACTCCTTTGATATTAAAAGATATTTTCAGCGATGGATTATGAACCATCACGTAGGAGCGGTCTCCTGACCGCGACAGCATGCCGGAACCATCGCGCCGAAGGGCGGCGCTCCTACAGGTTCGTGTTGGAACGGCCGGGGTGAAGGACGGAAGTCTCTCCCTTTTCATAAATGCCTATTTTTCAGCGCTGACCATGCAGATCCAGCCAGCCTCGGCCTCACCTTTGGTGGCCGGTTCAAAGATGCCATTCGGCTCATCATCCTCGTCCCAGCCCTGCCAGTAAATAGTGACATTGGAAAAACCTGCCTCCAGCAGGATTTCCTTGATCTCCGGCAGGCTGTAAAAACGCCATGCATAACTGAAGGCCGCTTTCATTTTCGAACCGTCGTTGAAATTGAAATGAATGAAACATTCCATGTGGCCGGTAATCGGGTCGTAACTGGCTTGTTCCCAAACATAGGTGAAACCCTTGTGCTTGGTTTTTTCTTCCATTTCCTGGTACGCCTCATAACCCCCGAAAGCGTCGAGAAACAGTATGCCGTCGTCCACCAGCGCGTCACGCAATGAAGCGAAATATTTGATCAACTCCTTGCGCACTTCAAAGATCTGCCAGCTGAAATTCATTGTCAGAATGACATCGACAGGCTCGGTGCTGACCTTGCGTACATCTTCCTGCACCAGTGTTACGCGCACTTTCTGCTCATCATCAAGCGAGGCTATATGGTGGTCGCGGCTCCACTCCAGCACTTCCGGGTCAAAGTCTACGCCCACTGCCCTGTTTTCAGGACGTCCACGCACCCATTCACAGCACATCTGCGCAGTACCGCAAAAATCCTCACGCATCAGTGTCGCCGTACGACCACGAATACGCCTGAAATTATCGTCGACAAACTCGTATTCGAAATCGGTAGACTGCACTGACTTTTCATACAGATCGTACTTGTCAACCGTATCCGCCTTGCGGGGTTTCTTTGATTTCTGTTTTTTGCCGGATTTACCGGAAGTTTGGTGTTGGGTTTTCTTTATGCTCATACCAGCCCTTTGTGCCACAATAGTGATCAGGCACGCGATCATACCAACTAGAATCTTTCATTCAATGTTTCCTGAAACACTGCAAAACCTGACCCGGATTATACGCGACATTGCAGATCGTGAACTACCGCCGCGTTTCAGCTGCCACTCAGGATCGCGCAAGCAGGATGGCAGCCTGGTTACTGAAGCTGATATCGTCATGCAGGCGGCCCTGGTCGAGGCACTGCAGGAGCACTGGCCGGATACTGATGTGCTGGGTGAAGAGATGGAAGAAGCCGCGCAGCAGCAGGCCCTGCAGCAGGCAGGATCAGGCGTCTGGTGCATCGACCCGCTGGATGGCACCAGTAATTTCGCGGTCGGCGTACCCTACTACTCCGTCTCTGTCGCACTCTTGCGGAATAATGCCGTCGAAATGGGCGTGGTCTATGACCCCAGCCGCAAGGAATGCTTTGCCGCCGCCAGGGGAGGCGGCGCCTGGCTGAATGAGCAACCACTACATCTACAACATCTATCCACACCCCTGTCGCAGGGTATGGCGCTTATCGACCTGAAACGCCTGACCGCTGACCTGGCCAGTCGCCTGGCGGCACAACCGCCCTACAGCTCGCAGCGCAGCTTTGGCTCTGTGGCGCTGGACTGGTGCTGGCTGGCGGCGGGACGCTGCCATGTGTATTTACACGGCAGGCAAAAGCTCTGGGATTATGCAGCGGGTTGTCTGGTTCTGGCCGAGGCCGGTGGCAGCGCTGTGACGCTGGAGGGTGAACCTGTCTTCAAAGCGACACTGGAACCACGTTCAGCAGCGGCGGCACTCGACCCGGAGATCTTTGCTCAATGGAAAACCTGGCTGGAAATAGCACAGCGCTGATCACCCGCCACTGAGGTAAGCAAGCGCCAGATTACCCTGTTGGGCAAAGTGCTTGAAACTGGAAAAGCTGTCTTTATCGAGCGGCCGGCAACTGGGCTGCCGATCTGCGTAGAAAATACCAATCACCTTGCCGTGAATCTCGATCGGTGTGATGAAGAACCCGACGCCCTGGGTCAGTTCCTGTATCTGCGGCGTGACCAGTTGTTCGATTTCCGGATTGTCACCCGCACCCACCCACACAGCCTGTTTCGACTCGATCACCCGACTGAACAGGTTAGTCTTGCCCTCTACGGTCTCAAACTGGAACTTGCTGCGTAACTGTTCATTACCCGCGCCTAACGCATAACGCCCGACCAGTAGCTGGTGATCCGGTGTACGCAGAGCAAACAGCGTGCGATCCATACCCACACCCCGATACATGCCTTCCAGTACCATTTCAAGCACACTGTTGAAATCCGGCCTGCTCTCCATCAGCTCGGACAACTCTCGCAGGATACCGAGCTGTAGCGTGGGATCGGGCTCCGGAAACTCTGTCACCTCAACCGCGGCCCCGCTATCCGTTGCCCGTGCGCCTTTTTTCTCTCCAGGAACCGGAATCAGATCGCTGGCCTTGTCAGCGCCATAAAATGCCGCTGTGTTTGCAGCTTCCTCAGCATTCGCTTTTACCAGCTTCTCGACGTCTTCCACCGGCAGGTATAGATTCTCGGCAACACGTTCCACCAACCGGCTGACGGCCGGAGCATCCCAGCCTTTTTCAGCGGCCATTGCCAGGTCGTAACCAAGCGAGACATTGCCGGCACGCGGGTTCTTGTCACTCTTGCCTTCCAGCGACTGGTCCAGCAGCCGGCCCAGTTTCCACTCCTTGCTCAAACCCAGGGTCAGATCCCGAAACCGGAAACCCAGCACATCACTTTGCAGTTTCTCCGCCCGTTCGTCGGGCCTTTGCTGAATAGCGCTGTCCATTTTCTGTGCCGCCTCTCCGGCAAATGCCCAGAATGCCATATCGCCCAGGTGAAACAGCAAAGTCGCAATGAAAACTTCCTCTGGCGAGGTATCCTTGCGCTTCCTGGCAAAGGAACGCGCCTGTACAGCGGCATGAAAGGAGCGCGCCATTTCCTCAACGACATGCTGCTTCTGTTTTCCCTTGAGTATGGATTCCACAACTGCGATCGACAGGCAGATGCCACGCACCTCCTGGAAGCCGAGCACAACCACAGCCCGACTGACGGTACTGATACTTATCCCCATAGGATTGAATATCGGGCTGTTGGCAACGCGCAGCAACTTCGCCGTCATGGCCGCGTCTTGCAATACGACCCGTGAAAGTTCGGCGGCACCGCTATTACTGCTGTCCGAAACCAGCGAAATATCGCGCGCAGTATGAGCAAATACCGGCATCCCGGATTCGCCCAGCTTCTGTACCCAGCCGGACAACCCTGTCGGATCCGCCTTGCGGCGCCGAGGCTCGGTCTCGCCTGCAGTGTCGGTGCTTATGGTTTCGTCCATACCCATACTTGGCAAATCATGTTTCTACCCGTAGGCTGTCGGCAGCTGTTCGATCAAGTATAGGACATTCGTGCGGATATACGCACATCCGGTAACACAGGCCGAGCCATTTTATGAAACCCTGCTCCGAGTCGTGCGATCAGAACCGCCAATACATTCTGGACGTACTTCGTATTGAGCTGGCGGGCAGAAAACACCTGCTGGAGGTCGGTAGCGGTACGGGCCAGCACGCAGTCTATTTTGCGGCGGAATTCCCACAGCTGATTTGGCAAACCAGTGATATCGTTGCCTGCCATGAGGGCATCAATGCCTGGCTGAAAGACAGCCGTGTGGACAATGTGCTACCACCGCTGGCGCTCGATGTCTGCCAGGACCCCTGGCCCGACGGGTCCTGCGATGCCGTATTCAGCGCCAACACGGTTCACATCATGTCCTGGCCGGAAGTAGCATGTTTATTTACCGGTATTGGCGCGACACTGGATACCGGCGGCGTGTTCTGCCTGTACGGCCCGTTTAATTACAACGGCTGTTACACCAGCGACAGCAATGAGCGCTTTGACCAGTGGCTGAAGGCACGTGATCCGCTGAGCGGGGTTCGGGATTTCGAGGCTTTGCAGGAACAGGCCGGGGAAGCGGGCCTGGTGTTACGGGAAGACTACGAAATGCCGGCCAACAACCGGATGCTGGTCTGGTCGAAACACAGCTGATCCGGGTGTGGCCGGTTTAACCACTAGTCGAAATGCCCTTTCAGCCAGGGCTTGAGCATCAGTGCGACACCCAAAGCCACCAGATAGTCCATCGACATGCCTGTGGAGGCCAGTGATTCCAGTGAAGGAAACTCGAAGACTGCCAGGCCTGCTAACAGAATTAATAGATACTGAAACATCTTCCTTACTCCTGATCCGTTGGTTACAACGCTATTTGACGTTTGCAGTATGCAGGTAGCAGGGCAAGGTTTCTGTGATCGGCTTACCGTCAGTTCCTGACCCGGTTCACAAATCTTCAGACTTTTGGCTAATTTAAGGGGAATGCAGGGCGATTGCTTGCCGAATTCTGGCGCTGGATCACGTCCTGTACAGCGGGACGGCTGAGAAAGTCTTTTAACGAAATACCGTCCAGGAATTCGTAGATTCTTTTTGACAGACCGCACCAGAGTTCGTGGGTCAGGCAGGTATTACCCTCATCACAACCGGCGTCCCCGCCGCAGGTCGAATCCACTTTTTCATCCACTGCGGCAATAATCTGTGCAATGCTGATCTCATCGGCAGGTTTTGCCAGGCGGTAACCGCCGCCCGGACCACGCACGCCACGCACCAGGTTTTCCCGGCGCAATTTGGAAAACAGCTGTTCAAGGTAGGACAGTGAAATACTCTGGCAGCGCGAAATTTCGGCCAGCGTTACCGGCCCTTTCGGTTCATGGATGGCAAGATCCATCATCGCCGTAACGGCGTAACGACCTTTGGTTGAGAGCCTCATGAGTTCAACATATATAAACCAAGTAAATTAGTCAAGTATTATCGGGAAAACGGAAAGATCAGGATTCGAAACTGAGCGTCTGTTCGGCTTCTATCGACTGTAGCGCTTCCGAAAGCTGTTCGCGCGCCGGTGAAAAAATATGCCCGGTATGCAGGCAATAGCCCAGCCATTTTTGCAGGAATCGATTCACCTGCCATTTGGTTTGTATAGAATACCGGTGATGAAAGCGGTCATACTCGGCGTAACGGCGTCCGCGCCGGCGTCCGCGGGAAATAACTTCGGCCAGCTGCGCGTCATGGTACATACGGATAACAACGTCCGGCGCGGGAAAGCTGCCGTCCTGGTCGGAAAATTGATACGTCAGGTTTAGCGTGGTTGTATATTTGCTGCGCTCGACAATAGCAAGGTACAGATTCAATGCGCCTTCAACGCGGGACAGGCTGTGTTCCTGTATGGCGTCCAGATCAGGTACCAGCCGGCGTAGCTGGATATAGTTCAGCTCATAGAGTTCCATGAGTGCCGGCAAGTCGCGTGCCCGTACCCCTGGATGAACTTTATATTTGCATGAGTAACGCATAGGCCGATCTTAACATAGTAAAATGACGCTTCCTTCAAGAAGTTGCCAGTGTTTGTTTAGGGACTCTATCGGCTGTAATAAATGAACCTTGACGCTTGACAAATCGTAATTTAGAACTAACAAAACAGGATTCGTGTCACCGTGAATACTTTAGAAATTAAAACCAGCCCTTTTTCCGGTCAAAGACCGGGCACCTCCGGGTTGCGCAAAAAAGTGTCTGTGTTTCAGCAGGCGAACTACCTGGAAAATTTTGTGCAGTCGATATTCGACAGCCTGGAGGGTTACCAGGGCAAAACACTTGTCGTGGGCGGCGACGGTCGTTATTACAACCGTCATGCAGTACAGGTCATCCTGCGCATGGCCATTGCCAGTGGTTTCGGACGTGTGATCGTCGGGCGTGGCGGTCTGCTTTCCACGCCCGCGGTATCCTGCATCATCCGCAAGTTCAAAGCGTTTGGCGGTATCGTTCTGTCCGCCAGCCACAATCCGGCCGGAGCTGATGGCGACTTCGGTATCAAGTACAACATTGCCAATGGCGGACCGGCGCCGGAAATAATTACCGAAGCCATTTACGCGAAGAGCCAACAGATAAAGCAGTACCTGATTGCAGACTGTAGAGACTTCGAGCTGGACACCCCGGGCGAACAGCAAACCGGAACGATGGTTGTCGAAGTGATTGACCCGGTATCCGACTACGCAGAACTCATGCAACACCTGTTTGATTTCGACCGCATAAAAAGCCTCATCGATTCCGGCCTGTTCACCATGCGGTTCGACGCCATGCACGCAATTACCGGACCCTACGCGGTAGAGATTCTCGAACATCGTCTCGGCGCTGGACCCGATGCGTTGATGAACGCCATTCCGAAAGAAGACTTTGGTGGCGGGCACCCCGATCCGAACCTGGTCTATGCCAGAGACCTGGTGGACGTACTGTTTGGTTCGCAGGCACCGGACTTTGGCGCTGCATCCGATGGTGACGGTGACCGCAACATGATCCTGGGTCACCACTGTTTTATTACACCCAGCGACAGTCTCGCCGTGCTGGCTGCAAACGCACACCTGACACCGGGTTATCGCCGCGGCCTGGCGGGTATTGCGCGTTCCATGCCAACCTCACAGGCGGCAGACCGTGTTGCCGACCACCTCGGTATAGAGTTATACGAAACCCCTACCGGCTGGAAGTTTTTCGGCAACCTGCTGGATGCCGGCAAGGCCACCTTGTGCGGTGAAGAAAGCTTTGGAACGGGCTCGGATCACTTGCGTGAAAAAGATGGCTTGTGGGCTGTATTGTTCTGGTTGAACCTGCTGGCGGTACGCAAGGAATCGGTCCAGACCATCATCAATGCCCACTGGCACCATTTCGGGCGCAACTATTACTCACGACATGACTATGAAAGTGTAAGCGCCGATGGCGCCGGCGAGCTAATGGAAGTATTACGCAAATCTGCCGGCTCACTAAAGGGAAAACGCTATGGTGAATATGAAGTCGCGCTTGGTGATGATTTTTCCTATACCGACCCGATAGACGGTTCGATAAGCGAACGGCAAGGTATCCGTATCGTATTCACCGATGGCTCGCGTATCGTATTGCGTTTATCGGGGACCGGTACCGAAGGCGCTACCCTGCGCCTGTACCTGGAACGCTATGAATCGAATCCGCAGCGGCAATCGCTGGACGCACAGGATGGGCTTGCGGATCTGATCCGCATCGCAGAAGAGATTGCGCAGATTCGGCATTACACAAAACGCAAAGCGCCGACTGTCATCACCTGACCGTGCCCGACTAAAATGACAACCCGTAGCGAGTTTCTCGCAGGACTCGACTTGCCGGCCCACTGCATATTGAGCGAAGAGTCCGAACTGCGACCCTACGAATGTGACGGCCTGTCCGCCTACCGCCGTTTGCCGTGGCTGGTGCTTATACCGGACACTGTTGATCAGGTGCAGGCGATCCTGGCTTGCTGCCACAGGCTTAAGGTCCCGGTTGTTGCACGCGGCGCCGGCACCGGTTTGTCGGGTGGCGCGCTGCCACTGGGCAACGGCGTTTTACTCAGCCTTGCCAGATTCACCGAAATACTGGAGATCGATACCGGCAACCGCCTGGCGCGCGTGCAACCCGGTGTGCGCAATCTGGCCATTTCCGAGGCAGTCGCCGGTCGTGGCCTGTACTACGCGCCCGACCCTTCCTCCCAGATCGCCTGCTCGATCGGCGGCAACGTCGCCGAAAATGCCGGTGGTGTGCACTGTCTGAAATATGGCCTGACAGTACACAACATCGCCGCACTCAAAATCGTCAGCATGGACGGGGAACTGCTGACCATAGGTGGTCATGCGCTGGACAGCGCCGGCTACGACCTGCTTGCGCTGCTCACCGGATCGGAGGGTATGCTGGGTGTTATTGTCGAAGTCAGCGTACGCCTGTTGCCGTTACCGGACTATGCACAAGTGCTGCTTGCGGCATTCGATTCGGCAGAGACGGCCGGCAACGCCGTTGCCGCGATTATTTCAGCCGGCATCCTGCCAGCGGGCCTGGAAATGATGGATACGCTGGCGATACGCGCCGCCGAGGATTTCGTGCACGCCGGCTACCCGACCGATGTCGCTGCGATACTGCTGTGTGAACTCGACGGCACCCGTGCCGAGGTCAAGGCACAGTTGGACAAGGTGTGCACCTTGTTAACAGCTGCAGGTGCCGGCGAAGTGCGTGTGGCACGCGATGAACAGGAACGACAAAAATTCTGGGCGGGGCGCAAGGCCTCGTTCCCTGCCGTCGGCCGCCTGTCACCCGACTATTACTGTATGGACGGCACCATCCCCCGCAAACACCTGGGCAAGGTACTGTCCACTATCAGCGACTGGTCAACGGAATACGGACTGCCCGTTGCCAACGTATTCCACGCCGGCGACGGCAACCTGCATCCACTGATTCTGTACGACGCCAACAAGCCGGGGGAACTCGAACGCACCGAGGCGTTTGGCAACCGCATTCTGGAACTGTGCATTTCCGTGGGCGGCACTATCACGGGTGAACACGGTGTCGGTATGGAAAAAATCAATCAGATGTGTGTGCAGTTCAGTGAAGCCGAACTACGGCAGTTCCATGCCGTTAAAAAAGCGTTCGACCCGGACGGTTTGCTGAATCCGGGCAAGGCCATCCCGACGCTGGCACGCTGTGCCGAATTTGGCCGCATGCATGTACATCATGGCGAATTGCCGTTTCCGGACCTGGAACGCTTTTAGCGATGCCGGAAGGAGACCAGACGGATGCGTTGTGCGAACAGGTAACAGCTGCTGCCGCAACACGCACACCATTGTGTATCCGCGGCAGCGGCAGCAAGACCTTTTATGGCCGCCCGGTCGAAGGTGAAATCCTGGACACGCGCGCACATTGTGGCGTACTTGAATACGAACCTTCCGAACTGGTCATTCGCGCACGCACCGGAACAGCGCTGGCCGAGGTCGAGAATTTACTCGACCAACAGCATCAGATGCTGCCCTTTGAACCCCCGCACTTTTCTTCGAACAGCACATTGGGCGGCGCAGTCGCCACCGGCCTGTCCGGACCCCGGCGCCCCTTCAGCGGCGCCGCACGGGATGCCGTGCTGGGGGTCGGGCTGATAAACGGCAAAGGTGAGTCGCTGAATTTCGGTGGCCAGGTCATAAAAAATGTCGCCGGTTACGACCTGTCACGTCTTATGGCAGGTGCGCTGGGAACACTGGGACTGCTAACCGACGTTTCGCTCAAGGTTCTTCCCAAACCGGAAGCGGAATACACCCTGAAACAAGTCTGCACACAACGGGAAGCCCTGCTCAGATTTTCAGAATGGATGGCAAAGCCCATGCCACTATCCGCCGCCTGCTGGTATGAAGATCACCTCTACCTGCGATTGTCCGGAACCGAGGCCGGCATCCGGCATGCACAACATCAGCTCGGCAATACGATGCTGGAGCAGGCCGCGTCCTGGTGGACAGAACTACGCGATCACGAACACCCCTTCTTTCAACGTGAGGAATACCTGTGGCGACTGTCCGTACCACCGGCCACACCACCCCTGGCTATTGCGGGAGACTGGCTGGTCGACTGGGCGGGTGGTCAGCGCTGGCTTTATAGCAACGAGAGCGTGGAAACCATTCGGCAACTGACGGCCAGCGTTGGCGGGCACGCCACCCTGTTCAGGACTACCATCCGCAGCGAAGATATTTTCCACCCGTTATCCCCGCTCCTGCTCAAACTGCAACAGCGCCTGAAACAGGCCTTCGACCCCGAAGGCATCCTGAACCCGGGCCGCTTGTATCAAGATCTTTAGGCACCAACAGACCGTAGGAGCGGGCTGAAGGTGAGGCGCTTGCGCCGAGAGGCTGCCCTGGGGCGAGCCCGCTCCTACGGGGAAATTCCTTGTTATTTCATACAGAATTTCAATGCCATCTTCGTGCACTATAGAATCCAGACATGCAAACACGGCTATCAAATACCTATAAGGATTCTCCACTCGGACAGGAAGCCGATGCGATACTGCGCAGCTGCGTACATTGCGGCTTCTGCAATGCAACCTGTCCAACCTATCAATTACTAGGTGATGAGCTTGACGGACCGCGGGGACGTATCTACCAGATCAAACAGATCCTTGAAGGCACAAAGGCAACGGTCAGCATACAGCAGCACCTTGATCGCTGCCTGACCTGCCGCGCCTGCGAAACCACCTGTCCGTCGGGCGTTGAGTACCACAAGCTGCTTGATATCGGTCGTGAACTGGTTGAACAGCAGGTTCCACGCCCTGCCCTGCAACGCAGCTACAGGCGTCTGCTTCAATATACCTTCGGCGAAACTCGTCGGGTCAGGTTTTTGTTATTTTTTGCGCGCTTGCTCCGACCCCTGCTTCCCTTTCAAATCAAAAAGAAAATTCCGCTCGCAAGAAAAATTCCGTTAACTGAGCCGGGGTCATATGCACGCACTATGCTATTACTCGATGGCTGTGTACAACCGGCGGCCTCACCACAAATCAACGACAGCGCCATAGCGGTATTTGACCGGCTGGCGATTAACCTGCGCATCATCCCTGAAGCCGGATGCTGCGGCGCACTGCATCACCATCTCTCCGACAGCGATGCAGCCCGGCACAGGGCGCGCGCCAATATCGATGCCTGGTGGCCGGCAGTCCAGCAGGGTGCGGAAGCCATTGTCATTTCCGCCAGCGGCTGTGCACCCATGATCAAGAGCTATGGCCATTTACTGGCCGGGGATAAGCAATATGCACAGCGCGCCGCCGATATCAGCGCCATGACCCGCGATATCAGCGAAGTACTCAGCAATGAAGACACGAGCGCTCTGAACACTGACAAAGTCGGGTGCATTGCCTTCCACTCACCCTGCTCTCTGCAACACGCCCAGCAACTGGACGGTGTGGTCGAAACGCTTCTGAAAACGGCCGGCTATACGCTCGTGCCGGTACGCGACGCCCATCTGTGCTGCGGATCCGCCGGCACCTATTCCATCCTGCAACCGGAACTGGCCAAACGTCTACGTTCCCGCAAACTCGGAGCCTTGCAGGAAAAGCAACCGGAATTGATCGCGACAGCGAATATAGGTTGTCTGCTGTACCTGCAACAGGAAGCTGAAGTACCGGTCAGGCACTGGATCGAACTACTCGCCAGTACCTGACGAAACCGCTAGAATGCACACCGCCTGAAATTACGTGGAAAATAACCGTGTCCGATTCCCTGTTACCCCTCATCGTCGAACCTGAACAACTCCAGGCAGTCCTGGGTCATGAAAACCTGGTCATTCTGCACATCACCAAACCGGAACGCTACGCTGAATTTCACGTACCGGGGGCTCTGTTTCTCGAAGGTATGCGCTATGTAAGGATCGAGAAACCGGTATTCGGCCTGCTGCCGGATGCCGAAAACTTCAGTGCATTACTCGAGTCATTGGGCATCAGCCCGGAAAGCCATGTTGTCACTTACGACGATGAGGGCGGCGGTTGGGCGAGCCGTTTTCTGTGGACACTGGATGTTGCCGGCCATGAACACTTCTCCCTGCTGAACGGCGGACTGGTGAGTTGGGTCAGCGAGGGCTTCCCGGTCAGTCAGGAACCCGTGACACCGGGACAAGGTACCTACAGCGTGAGCTGGCGCAACGAACCGCTGGCGGACACCGACTACATCCTGTCCCACCTCGATGACCCGGACCTCGCATTGCTCGACAGCCGAACACCGCAGGAATTCAGTGGCGAGAAAAAATTCTCGGCGCGCGGCGGCCACATTCCCGGCGCAGTGCTGCTGAACTGGGCCGACACCATGGACCAAAGCCGGAATCTGCGCCTGAAACCGGAAGCGGAACTGCGCAAAATGCTGGAGCAGCGCGGACTGACCAGTGACAAGGAAATCATCTGCTACTGCCAGTCACACCACCGCTCGTCACATGCCTATATCATGCTGAAAGCACTGGGTTACCCGCGCATAAAAGGGTATCCAGGTGCCTGGTCAGCGTGGGCCAACCGGCCGGATACGCCGGTTGAATGATTTCCCTTTAGTACCTTACCACTGAAATTTTATACAATAATGACGAAGATTTTCCCCGTAGGAGCGGGCTTGCCCGCGAATCACACGACCAAAGCACACGGCTATTCGCGGGCAAGCCCGCTCCTACACGTTTGGTTCCGACTATGCCGGGTTAGGAATACTGCCTATACTTGGTGAAGTAGAGACAGGCCGGCGACTGGACACAGCGTAATGGGCAAACCTGATCAATTCACCGTCAGCACCAAATACTGGCACAAGCTGGATGACGGTCGTGTGCAGTGCGATCTCTGTCCGCGCTTCTGCAAGCTGCACGCCGGTCAGCGCGGCCTGTGCTTTGTCAGGGGAAATACAGGTGACGAAATTGTACTCACCACCTACGGCCGTTCGAGCGGCTACTGCATTGACCCCATCGAAAAAAAACCGTTAAATCACTTCCTGCCCGGCACACCGGTATTGTCGTTTGGCACGGCTGGCTGCAACCTCGCCTGCAAATTCTGCCAGAACTGGGATATCAGCAAGTCACGGGAAATCCACACACTGACCGACGCAGCCTCACCGGAACTCATTGCGAGCGCCGCAAAAAAACTGGACTGCCGCAGCGTAGCCTACACCTACAACGACCCTGTTATATTTCACGAATACGCCATCGATGTAGCCAGGGCCTGCCACGAAAAAGGCATCAAGTCCGTTGCTGTCACCGCCGGTTACGTGTGCCCGGAACCACGCGCAGAATTTTTCCGGTACATGGACGCCGCCAATGTTGATCTCAAAGCCTTTACTGACGACTTTTACCACAAAATTACCGGCTCACACCTGGCCCCGGTGCTGGAGACGCTGGAATATATCAAGCATGAGACCGACGTCTGGCTGGAGCTGACCACACTGTTGATCCCCGGGAAAAACGACTCGGAACAAGAGCTCGACAAAATGACCGCGTGGGTCGTAGAAAAACTGGGACCGGACGTACCCATGCATTTCTCGGCGTTTCACCCGGACTGGAAAATGCAGGACATCCCGCCTACACCGATAGCAACCCTCATCCGCGCGTGTGAAATCGCCATGAACAACGGTGTTCGCTATGCCTACACCGGAAATGTCCACAACAAGGCCGGCGACAGTACCTGGTGTCACCAGTGCGGGGAACTGCTGATCGGCCGCGACTGGTACGTGCTAAGCGACTGGAAGCTGACAGCAGACGGAAAATGTGCCGCCTGTGGTACGCCCTGTGCAGGTGTATTTGATGCCCGACCCGGTAACTGGGGGGCACAGCGGCAACCGGTTCGTCTCAGCGATTTCGCCGCCTGACAGACCCGGCCTCAAAACACGTACCACCCCGGTAACGACGCCCTTCCAAAACCGTAGGAGCGGTCCCCTGACCGCGACCAGCATACCGCAACAATTGCGCCGACGACCGGCGCTTCCCAGTGCATTTTGATATAAATGATAGATGCTATCCGAAGATGCTCGTTTAATGGCCGGTTATATTAGCCAGCCCTAAACTTCTGGAGTCGACCCAATAACGACGTTCATCTAATCCTGTAGGAGCGCCGCCCTTCGGCGCGACTGGTTGTATTACCAACAATCGCGCCGAAGGACGGCGCTCCTACGGTGCTTCGACATGAACGACAGGAGTTGGCCGAACTCGGAAGTAAGAGTAAGGGACACTGCTCAATTAATCATTTAAACCAAAAAAGATTTAGGCGCACTGCTACGCCAATTGATTAATTGAGCAGTGATGTCCCCCTGTCCCCTTACGCATATAGTTGACTATCACGGATACCGTGCTACCATGTCAATATGATTCTGTCGTTCAAGAACCCTGGAACTGAAGACATTTTCAACGGTAGAAACTCGAAGGAAGCCAGGCAATTATGTCCTCGTTCATTGTGGCGAATTGCGGTGAGAAAGCTCGATCAGCTGGACTCTGCGCAGTCAGTCGATGAAATGAGAGTCCCGCCGGGTAATCGGCTCGAAACATTAAAAGGGGATAGAAAGGGGCAGTGGAGTATTCGGATCAATGAGCGGTACAGAGTATGTTTTAGATGGACAGGAAGCGGCCCCGAAGAAGTAGACGTTACAGATTATCATTAAGAGGTTATTAAAATGGTACGCATCCCGACACATAGAGAACCGACCCACCCTGGTGAAATGTTACTAGAGGAATTTATCGAGCCTATGGGTATCACTCAGAGAGAGTTGGCCACATCAATACATGTTCCTTATCAACGGGTAAATGAAATCATCAATATGAAAAGAGGTGTGACTCCCAGCACCGCTTTGCGGTTAGCGAAATTTTTCGGAATGTCAGCAGATTTTTGGCTGAATTTACAGTTAAGATGGGATCTATATAAGGCAAGGCAAGCTGAGGAAGCGGAATTAAAATCAATTAAACCGTTGCGACGTCAAAAGCTTGCATAACGCATATGAGGCCCCCTGTCACAAGGCGCAGGCGGGCGAGGTTAAGTAACACTGCTACGCTAATTGATTAACTGAGCAGTGTCCCCTCGCTCTGCGTCAGACAACCACCGGCACTTTTCTTTGTCGTATTGCCAGCACGCCGGCAATGACAATTAACAGGGTCCCGAGCACCGATATCCAGTCCGGGATTTCCTGCCAGAAGAACCAGCCGTAGCTTGCTGCAAAAACGACGGCTATATAGGTAAAGGGGCCGATCTGTGCTGCAGGTGCATAGGCATAACCCTTTGACAACAGGTATTGACCAACCGTGGCAAAAGTACCGGCGCCCGCCAGTTGCAGAAGCACCTGGACATTCGGTGTTTGCCAGCTCCACAACAGGGGTATGGTGGAAATGGTTGTACAAATGATGCCGTAAAATACCACGACGCGGAACGGTGGCTCGGTACGCGACAAACGCCTGAGGGTCACCATGGCGACGGCCGCAAATGCACCGGATGCCAGACCGATAAGTGCTACTGTCGAATACAGGCCACTGCCTGGCTTGAGTACAAACAACACGCCTATAAAACCGATAATAATAGCAATGACGACGCGTGAACTAACCAACTCCTTCAACCAGATCATGGCTATAAACGGAATAAATAAGGGTGCTGTGAAGTTAAGCAGTACGGCACTGGCCAGTGGTAGATGGGCAAGCGCATAGAAAAAACAGTACATGGCCGCGAGTCCGAACAGACTGCGAACCAGATGCAACAGCAGGTGATCGGTATTCAATGAATGGCTGACACCCCGCTGCCACACCAGCGGCAACAGCACCAGCAAACCGAACAGATTGCGGAAAAAAACGACTGATTCATTGGGTAACTGATATGTCGCAAACCGTATCAGCACACCCATTGATGCAAACATCAGTGCAGCACAGCTTACCAGCAGGGCGCCGTAGGCCGGGTTGTCTGCTCTCATGCAGGAAACGGCTTGAACAGATGCTCGCGGTAGTATTGCAGTTCAGCGATGGAATCCTTGATATCGTTCAGGGCGAGATGGCTCGATTCTTTCTCGTAGCCGGCCATTACCCCGGGTGCCCAGCGCTTGCCCAGCTCCTTCAAGGTGCTGACATCCAGGTTGCGGTAATGGAAAAACGCCTCCAGCTTCGGCATCAGGCGCGCCATGAAACGCCGGTCCTGGCAGATGGAATTACCACACATGGGCGATGCACCGGCAGCAACGTGTTCGGCAAGGAAATCCAGCGTCATGCGCTCCGCATCCTGCGTGGTCAGCGGGCTGTCTTTCACGCGTTGTGTCAAACCGGACTTGCCGTGCTGACGGGTATTCCATTCGTCCATCGCATCCAGCAGTTTGTCAGGCTGGTGAATGGCCAGCGACGGTCCCTCGGCAACCACATTCAGCTGCGAGTCGGTCACGAGGGTTGCTATCTCGATAATTTCATCCTGAAAGGTATCCAGACCGGTCATTTCCAGGTCAATCCAGATAAGGTTGGTTTTTTTGTCCGCCATTCCCGATGCTCCCTATGGTTGTGTTGTATTGTAGCAAAGGCTACCCTGATGCGACTCGCTCAATCCTGGTTATTTTTTATATATGAACGACTTCTCGTGGATTTTCCTGTGTGTGCTGGGCCTCTCCGTGATTCTGAAACTGTGGCTGGCACAACGCCAGATCCGCAACGTCACTGCCAACCGTAACCACGTACCGGACGCCTTTGCCGACGACATACGGCTGGATGCGCATCAGAAAGCAGCCGACTATACCCTCACCAATACCCGCCAGAGCCGGCTGGAACTCGTTTACGGCAGCCTGCTGCTGATTGCCTGGACACTGGGCGGCGGACTGCAATGGCTGGACAGCAGCTGGCAGCAACTCGGCTGGGCGGCGATCCCGACGGGTGTGGCCATGCTGGTCAGTGCCTTTATTATCATGGCATTGCTTGACCTGCCCTTCTCGTTGTATCACACCTTTGTCGTCGAGGAACGTTTCGGCTTCAACAAAACCACGCCGGGTGTGTTTTTCGGCGACATCCTCAAGCAGACCCTGTTGATGCTGGTGCTGGGCCTGCCGCTGACCTGGGCTGCGCTATGGCTGATGCAGGGATCGGGGCCACTGTGGTGGTTCTACCTGTGGCTGCTGTGGGCAGGCTTCAGTCTTGCCATGCTGTGGGCCTACCCGACGGTTATCGCCCCGCTGTTCAACAAATTCACACTACTGGATGATGAAAACCTGCAACAACGCATCCAGTCTTTGCTGGACCGCTGCGGTTTCAGGAGCAAAGGTATCTACGTCATGGATGGCTCGCGCCGTTCCGGTCACGGTAACGCCTACTTCACCGGCCTGGGTCAGAATAAGCGCATCGTGTTTTTCGACACCCTGCTGACGACGCTCGAGGCGGATGAAATCGAGGCTGTTCTGGCGCACGAACTGGGGCACTTCAAACGCAAGCACGTGCAGAAGCGTATCATTACCATGATGCTGATGAGCCTGGCGGGGCTGGCGCTGCTGGGTTGGCTGATCGGACAGGACTGGTTTTACCACGGCCTCGGCATACAACAGGCATCGAACCACCTGGCTTTGCTTCTATTCCTGATGGTAGCACCGGTGTTTACCGTATTTTTACAACCGCTGTCTTCCTGGTTCTCGCGCAAACACGAATTCGAAGCCGATGATTATGCTGCCCGTCAGGCCAGTGCCGCCGACCTGATCCGGGCACTGGTAAAAATGTACAAGGAAAATGCCAGCACACTGACACCGGATCCGCTGTATTCGGCGTTCTACGATTCACACCCGCCCGCACCCGTGCGGGTGGCGCATTTGTCCGCTAGAATGAGCTAACAAGGAGGACACCCAATGAAACAACTTGCTTTGATCTTTATCCTGTTTAGTACCAGCTCTGTCGTTATTGCGGACGCCAACAAAGGTAAAAAACTGCACGATGAACATTGCACCAAGTGTCATGGCAGCGAGGTATACACGCGCAAGGACCGCTTTATCGCCAACCGTGCAGCACTGGACAAACAGGTCAAGCGCTGCCAGCTTAACGTGGGTGCTCAATGGTTCGATGAAGATGCCGGTGATGTAGCGGATTACCTGGATCAGTCTTTCTACCACTTCGGCAAGTAGCATGATGAGTGACACCAAACTGACTGACCGGCATTGCCAGCGTGAAACGAGTCTGCTGGACAGTACTGCAGTGCAGGCGCTGATGACGGAGGTCCATGCCGACTGGTCAGTCAGTGAAGACGGGCAAATGATTCGGCGCATTTTCCGGTTTAAAAACTATTACCAGACCATCGCCTTCGTCAACGCGCTGGCGTGGGTTGCTCACCGGCAGGATCACCACCCCGATCTGGAAGTCGGCTACAATCGCTGCGTCGTTCACTACGGTACCCACTCGCTAGGCGGCCTGTCAGAAAACGACTTCATCTGCGCAGCCGGAATCGACGCGCTCGTCCCCGGCGACGTCTGAATCCGGATCACGTGGGAGTCCGCCGCCGCCAAGCACGCGCCCCTGCCACTACCCGACAACCCGAAAAAGCACAGGGCCAGCCCGGCCTGGTGCTGGCCCATTTTGGCCAGATCAGCCTGGTGGAAGACACACAGGGTGAAGTGTATCGCTGCGCTACGCGCAAAAACCTGCCACGTACCGTTTGTGGTGACCACGTCCTCTGGCAGGCCAGCAACCCGCGCGAAGGCATCATCACCCAGGTACTCGAACGTGAAACCACGCTGGCCCGCCCGGACAACAACAACCGGGTACGCCCGGTTGCGGCCAACCTGAACCAGATCGTAGTGGTCATTGCGACCCGACCCAGCTTTGAGTACGGCATGCTGGATCGCTACCTGGTAGCGGCGGAACTGATGGATGCGACCCCGGTAATTGTCGTGAACAAATCCGACACGCTGGATGATGAAAGCCGCCACAAACTGGAGCAGCGCCTGGGCATCTACCGGGACATCGGCTATGCGCAGTTATTTACCAGTACCCGTACCACAGACGGCCTGATGGAACTGCACCGGCAACTCAAATCACACACCAGTATTCTTGTCGGCCAGTCGGGGGTCGGCAAATCGTCACTGGTACAGGCGTTGCTTCCGGACCTTGATATACGCATTGGCGCGCTGTCACAGGTGACCGGGCTGGGGCGCCATACCACCACGGCAACCATGCTCTACCATTTACCGGATGGTGGTGATCTGATCGATTCTCCGGGTGTGCGTGATTTTACGCTTTGCCAGGTACCGGCGGAGGAACTGGCGAGGGGTTTCAGGGAGTTCGAGCCTTTTCTGGGCACGTGCCGCTTTCACAACTGCCTGCACATCAGTGAACCAGGTTGTGCGGTACAGGATGCGGTACGCAAAGGAACTATCAATGAACAAAGATTCAGGAACTACGACCAGCTGGTAACCAGCATGAGCAAGCTGCCAAAGCGGTAGCCTGGTTCAGCCACCGTTAGCCGGGAGGCCAGTGCATAACCCGGCCGCCCAATAGATGCAGGTGGATATGAAAAACTGTTTGTCCGCCGTCGTCATTGCAGTTCATGACGGTACGATAGCCCTGCTCCGCGAAGCCTTCCTGCTGCGCTATCTTTGCCGCAGCCATCATCATCTTGCCGACCAGCGCTGAATTGTCGGCGTCCAGGTCATTAAGCGTGGCTACATGCTGCTTTGGAACCACCAGCACATGCACCGGCGCCTGCGGATTAATATCCCGGAATGCCAGCACATCTTCATCTTCATAGACGGTGTCCGGCGTGATATCGCCCGACACCATTTTGCAGAACAGACAATCGGTCATGGTTTCTCCTGTCGCGGGTAACAGCCAAGGGACCTCTGATTAATTCCCTTACCGTCATCCCGGCGCATGCCGGGAGCCAGTGTTTTCAATGCCCTGGATTCCGGCATACGCCGGAATGACGAAATAATCAGAGTTCCCCTAAACGAAAAAATTTACTGACTTGCCCTGGGTAAGGTCGGAGACTGCTTCCGGGCGTGTATTGTTCAAATACTGAAAGATGGCGGCACGGGACCGGCCTGTCGGGTTGCGCTCTTCTGCAGCCGGACGAGCCTGATCCGCGCTGCGCTCATTGATAAATCTGCGCGTCGATTGATAGGCTGAACGCTCTTTCTGTAGCAGCTCACCCTGGATGGCCGGTTGAAACGAGTCCCGGGTCGGCCGCCGCGGATTATTTAATGCCACGGGTTCTACTGCTTCAATTGAAACAGGCTGCCTGGTGTTTCTGATTGATGCCGGTGACGACTGCAACGAAAGCGTTGCCGGCAATCTGCTGATGTCCATTTGCGACGTTCAATCCTGTGCGTACTATCGGCTTAGAGCGTTGATTTGCGGGAAAAGTTTACACCTTTTTTTGCCCTGTACACCCTGACAAAAAACCGTCGAAATCAGGTCACTAACGGCCCATCTGTTTTCTTTTACTTCAATGAGTTACAAGCGCTACTTAAAGTTGGCCGCCTGGCTAGATTTCGCCGCGTCCGGAAAAAGCGTGCGCGAGCGTACCGCTGTCGATGTATTCCAGTTCGCCACCCATCGGTACGCCGTGTGCGATACGCGTAGTGCGAATGCCCTGCGCACGGGCCAGTTCACTGATGTACTGGGCGGTGGCTTCACCCTCGACCGTGGGGTTGGTTGCCAGGATCACTTCCTTCAGCTGACTGCTGACAAAGCGTTCATCGAGCCGGTCGAGTCCGAGTTGCTCCGGTCCGATACCATCCAGCGGCGACAGGTGTCCCATCAGAACAAAATAACGCCCCCGGAAATCCGTAGCCTGCTCGATAGCATCGACATCGACGGGTGTTTCTACAATACATAATAGGCCCGGGTCACGGCTATCGCTGGCGCACAGCGTGCATAACTCGCGTTCGCACAGGGTATGGCACTCGCTACAGTGACCGATGTCATCCATCGCCTGCACCAGCACCCGCGACAAACGCCGGCCACCGTCACGGTCGCGTTCCAGCAGGTGAAACGCCATACGTTGCGCCGTTTTATTGCCAACGCCGGGCAGACACCGCAGTGCCTCCATCAGCCGGCTGATCAGGGGTGATGCAGACATAGGTTTCCGGTTAGAACGGCAACTTCATACCGGCCGGAAGGTTAAGGCCGTCCGTCATACCCGACATGCGTTCCTGGGTAGCGGCCTCGACTTTATGCGTAGCGTCATTGATGGCTGCAGCGATCAGGTCTTCGAGCATATCCTTGTCGTCTCCCACAAGGCTGTCGTCAATCATCACACGGCGTGCTTCATGCCGGCCGGTCATGGTCACCTTTACCAGGCCACCACCGGATTCTCCGGTCACTTCCATACTGGCGAGTTCTTCCTGCGCCTTTTGCATATTGGCCTGCATTTCCTGGGCCTGTTTCATCAGGTTTCCAAGTCCACCTTTCATACGTGTTCCACCTCGGTTTTCAATTGTCGACGGGGCGAATGCTTTCCGTGTGCAGGGTAGCATCAAACGCCTTCTGTATAGCTTTCACATTCGGGTCATCTGTAATGGCGGTCACTGCATCCGCCTGGCGCATTGCATCTGTACGACGCTGCTGCTCTGCAGGCGTGTTGTCGATACTTTGCTGCATTTCGATAGCAAGGCTCAGCTTGACCTGCAAACAGTCGCACAACAATTTTTCCAGGCGCTGCAAGCGCTCCTTGCTGAACAGTTGCTGGTGATTACTATCCAGCACCAGCTGCCAGCGACCATCCTGCCGACTCTGTATCGAACAGTTCATGGCCAGTTCGCGCAACATGCCTTTGAGGTGCATGGCTTCTATCAGTACCGGCCAGTCAGCATCAGCGGAAACTGCGACCGGTTGCGCTGTCTCACGCTGCGCAGCAATCTTAGGGAACCTCTGACTAATTCCATCACCGTCATCCCGGCGTATGCCGGGATCCAGTGTTTTCAACGTACCGGATGCCGGCCTTCGCCGGCATGACGAATTAATCAGAGCTTCCTTGGTTGTTTGACTCTCGCCAGCCGCTGGTTTCTCTGCTGCTTTAGACACCTGCCTGGCAGGTGTCTCAATCTGCCCCGGCGCAGCCGGTCGAAATGCCAGCATGCGTAGCAACACCATTTCCAGGCCACCGCGCAGATCCGGCGCCAGTTGCAGATCACGCCGTCCGATCAGGCCGATCTGGTAATACAGCTGCACATCTTCGGCAGCCATACGCGCCGCAAGTTCCAGCACTTTTTCACGTTCGTCCAGCTGCTCATCCACGGCGTCGGGCAGGGTTTGTGCAACAGCAATGTGTTGCAGACAGGTCAGCATTTCGGCAAGCAGGGCCTCGTAGTCAGGCGCCTGCTGCGACAGACGATCAATAATGTTCAATATTCCCGCGCCATCGGCACCGGCCAGCGCCTCCAGCAGCTCGACTACCTGCCCGCGCTCGATGGTACCAAGCATGGTACGCACCTCCGCCTCGTGCACCGCACCGCCACCGAAGGCAATGGCCTGATCCAGCAGGCTGAGCGCATCGCGCATACTGCCGTCAGCTGCGCGTGCCAGCAGGCGCAATGCCGCGCTGTCGGTGTCCACTTTTTCGGCGTCCAGCAAGTACTGCAGATGACCTGTGATCAGCGGCATCGTCAGGCGCTTGAGATTGAACTGCAAGCAACGCGACAGCACCGTAGCGGGCAATTTTTTCGGATCGGTGGTGGCCAGCAGAAACTTGACGTGCGGTGGTGGCTCTTCCAGTGTTTTCAACAGCGCATTGAAACTGTGCGCCGACAGCATGTGGACTTCGTCGATCAGATAGACCTTGTAGCGTGCATGCGTCGGTGCGTACTGGACGTTATCCAGCAGCTCGCGGGTATCCTCGACCTTGGTGCGGGAAGCCGCATCCACTTCGATCAGATCCACGCAGCGGCCTTCGTCGATCTCCAGGCAGCTCGAACATTGACCGCAGGGCTCGGCGCTGACGCCGGTTTCACAATTCAGGGATTTGGCAAAAATACGTGCAACCGTAGTCTTGCCCACACCGCGGGTGCCGGTGAACAGATAGGCATGGTGCAGACGATCATGGTCCAGCGCATTGATCAGGGCCTGCAGGACGTGCTCCTGGCCCACCATTTCGGCAAACTTGCGCGGCCGCCATTTACGAGCCAGAACCTGATAACTCATGAATAATCCGGTGACACTCTCTAATAGCGGTCAATTATAATGGAGGCGACCCGCACCAGCCACACCCCTACGCCCAGGTCCACTGCTGCGGCTGCTCCCTTCCGGGTCTGACCGGGTTCACAGTTTACTGTCGTGAGGGGACCGATACAGGCCACCATAAAGCGTAAAAAACCGGCCTTCCCGGCCGGGGTCGGCATTGTAGCAACTCGTTGCGCGTTCAGCCATTTGCGAATAAATGCCAGCGTACCCGATCCTTATTTATTTTAGAGAACCTCTGACTAATTCCTTTACCGTCATCCTGGCGTATGCCGGGATCCAGTGTTTTCAATGCCTTGGATTCCGGCATACGCCGGAATGACGTAGGAATTAGCAATGGATAATAATACCTGATAAAATTAGTCAACTATTATCAGGCAGCAACAGAAACGGGAAGGAGCACTAACAATGCAAGCACAAGTAGACGGTAAAGTCATCGAACTCAGCGAAGCCGGCTGGCTCAACAACCTGGACGAGTGGAGCAAAGACTTGGCGGTTGAAATCGCCAAAAACGAGAGGATCCCTGACCTCACCGAGGAACACTGGGATATCATCAACCTGGCGCGGGAATACTTCCAGGACAATGGTGCCGTGGCCGAGCCCCGCAACTTCTCCAAATTGATGAAGAAGAAGTACGGCAAGGACCGCAGCGACCAGAAATATATCTATAAGCTGTTCCCGACCGGGCTGATCAAATGCGCCAACAAGGTCGCCGGATTGCCACGCCCGAAGGGGTGCAGCTAGATGCGATTTACCAGAGCTTTGGTATAGCGCCCCTGCCTGCCGGCGCCCGCGGATCGCGCGGTGTTCGCGACAAGGCAGGGGCGCGCCGATTCGGTGAGGGTATGGCGACCTCGCTGGTCATCTTCCGTGTCACCAGCAATTCGAAGCCCAGCTTCCGGGCTTCGGGCAGCGCGCTTGCCGGAATGGAGAAGACATTCAACCGGCCGGTAGAAGCCCCGCACATGGTGATATGCATCCGGCCATCGCTACCCTTGCGTTTGGCTTTAACCTTGATTCCGTTTTCCGTCAGCTCTCTGGCCATGTCCGCAAGGGAAATCTCCTTGCCACGATCACACTGCAGGCTTCCATCATATTTATAAACTTCGACAACCGGGCGGTCGAACACCCAGATACCGAAGCCAGGCGCATCCGGGTACTTCCCTAGAAAATTATTCCAGTCGCCGGCATCCACCACGAGGAGGCTGGCCTTGCCAGTCGGAGTGCCACAGGCACTGGATACCCCGAAAGGCACGGATCGGGAAGTGCTGGAAATCACCTTCACACCTGCCCGTTTCAGGGTATCCGCAGCCTGGACCGGGGTGGTAACCTCAGTCACCTGGCAGTGAATGGAACCGTCGAGCTGATAAACACTGATCGTCTCATCCGCCAACGCAGTACTCGCAAAAACCCCTAGTGAGACAACAAGAAACTTTCTTAACATGGCGGTTACTCTCATAACTGGATGTCCTGTACAGAACAGTTTAAACCAAAGCACAGCCCGTTGCCCAACCAGCGGCCGATGCCCTACAATTAATGGTGGCAGAAACGTTAATCCGCTTTTCACCGCCCGGATGAATTGGTGCACTTACAACAAAATGATATGGCTGGACAGATAATGTATTCACGGACCCCTGCACCTGCACTGCGACTGATTCTTTTATTGTGGGTAGTGTTATTACCGGCAGCGTCCGCTGCGGAAAATACTGGCCAGCCACCACTCCTGGAAAAGCTCGAAGCGCTTGCCGGAGTATCGGCCGGCCTGGTGCGTGAGGCGCGCTCGGCACAGGCTAAAGCGACCCCCTTCCGCATAGCAGTAACGCTTTACAAGGAGCGCCTGCGCACCCTCATGCTGGACAACCGGAAGATTAGTGACGAAAAGAACCGCATCCCGCAGGGTATCCTCGTCAACATGGTGCGTATGTCTGCGCTGCTGTATTCCGCCGCAGAGTGCAAAACCGGGCGCTACATTGTCTGCCCTCCCGAACTCATGAGAAAACTGACATCGCAGCAACAGTTATTGTCAAAGGATATTGATACCTTCAAAGTGACTTTAGACGGTGCCGGCTGATGTATCCCTGGATGATGGAATTTGCGCAGACCACCTGGGCCATTGTTCTTGAATCGGCCGCCTGGATTCTGGTCAGCCTGTTCTTCGCCGGATTGATTCACGAATTCCTGCCTTCCAGCGGCCTGAAAAAATATCTCAACCGTAAAGGCATGAGTGCCATGGGGAGCGCTGTTGCGCTGGGCGGGGTATTGCCCATCTGCTCCTGTGGTGTCATTCCTATATCCGTCAGCCTGTATCGTGCCGGGGTACGCATTGGACCGGTCATGGCCTTCACAGCTGCCACGCCTATTATCAACCCGGCAGCTGTCATACTCAGCCTTGGATTGCTGGGCACACGCATAACACTGGCCTACATTCTACTCGGCCTGGTGCTGCCCTTTTTTCTTGGCACGATGACGGAACTGTTTGGCGACAAACGCGTTCCGGTCCCGGAAGAATCAGCCACAACGTCCGCTTGCTGCGGTGAAAGCACTTGCCAATCGACTCCAGTAAAACAAACTGTTGGTGGGCGCGTGAGTTCAGGCTTGCGTTGGGGCTTCTTTACACTCGGCCCGACCATTGGCTTTTACCTGGCCATTGGCATACTGCTGGCCGGCGCGCTGAGTGTCGCCATTCCGCCCGAGTGGAGTGAGCGTTACCTGGGTGCCGATTCATATTTCGGCTTGCTGGCGGCCGCACTGCTGGGCGCCAGTATCTATGTGTGTGCCGTCGCCCATATCCCGCTGGTGGCGACCCTGCTCGCCAGCGGCGCCGGACCCGGTGCAGCAATCGTGTTCCTGGTCACCGGCACCGCAACCAACCTGCCGGAACTGTATGCCCTGTACAAAACTATCGGTAAACGCACCGTTATCATCTACACAACCAGCCTGGTTGTTGGGTCACTGCTGGCCGGTGCTGCTGTCAATCTGTGGCTGGGTGCCGAATTTACTCCGGTATTCGATCCACTGGCCAGCCTCGACCTGATTGAAACCGGCGGAAGCCTCTGGCTATCACCCGGCGCCCTGATGAATACACTGGCCGCCTGGGCAACGGTCACGTTAGCGGCCTGGGGTTTCTGGCTTCGATTTCGGCAGCGCTTTCTTGTCAGACGCCCGGCTGATGACTCCGGCTGTTGCGGCGGCGACTAGCCTTTGCCTGAGCGATGGCGCAAGGCTGTCTGAAAGCAAGGCATCCCACGCCGGAAGGCGTTTCTGAAACTCAGCCCGCTGCTCAACCGTCAACTTGCGCACCTGCATGCCCGAGTCTTCAAGTTTCTGCAGGGCTTCATCCTCGCGCCGTTGTGCATCTGCACGTTGCCATGGTGTCATCGCAGAAAGCGCCTTCACCAGCGCCGCCCTGTCCGTCTCGCTGCGTTTATTCCAGGCAGTCACGGGTGCTATCACTACCCAGCCCTGGTAACGGTGCTCGGTTAAACTCACATCCAGATGCACCCGATCCAGCCTTTCATACCAGAGTTGCTGCAAACTTGCCGAGCGGCTGCCGATCTTGCATTCGCGGAGCAGTTGTTCGCGCGTTTTCGGCTGTGCCGAACGGGTCCAGGCATCAAACGCCTTGAATTGCTTTTCCGCGATCGGGTCGGGACGCAGCAGGATAAACTCCATACCGGTGAGGTTGATGGCACGATCATAGCGACGGTTGCCGGACAGTACATGCATGCCTTCATCCCACAGGGCCAGCAACTCCCAGCCCCGCTGCCGCGCCTGTTCGCGCAGTAACTTGCCAAGGTCGTTATCGAAGGCCTGGTGTACTGCATTAATGCCGGAAAAGAAAAACGGCAGTTCGAGAACTTCGAGTGCGGGCACTTGCGTCGCCAGACTGCGTAACGGCATTACCAGCAAGCCGGGTGCAGCCGTTCCGGGGCTTTGTTCACCGGGTCTGTCTGCGAGTTCCGGCTCTACTCTCAGGCCATTTTCCCCCGCGGCCTCCGCAAGATGGTTTGCGGCCGCCCAGGGAAGCTGATCGGATTCATGCGCTATGACCTTTAAGCGAAAGGCGGAAACGTCAACGGCGGCAGCCGGAACGAATGCCCCGGCTGCCGCCATCAGAATATAGAGAAGAATTCTCCGCAAAAAGTAACGCAATTGCCGTCTCTAGCGGGTAATCACCCCGCGCGGCGTCACTCCGCTTAGTGCAACATTCTGCACGACTTCCTGCAGCTCGTTGCTGATGACCGCGACCGTGTTGGCACCGGAACAGTTCACCACAAAATAACCACCATCGTTGGTGAAATCACCGGTGTGCGGCCGGCAACCGTCTGGTAAAGCGATACTCTTGGAGATCTGCAAGGTACTCAGATCGAGTACGTTGATCTCGCCCGGTATGCTCGGTGAGCCATTGGTAATGATATAGGCGTATTTTCCATCCGGCGTGAACTCGCTGGTTTCGGGGGTAATACCGAGACCGTCAGCCTGGGTCAGCTTCTTGAGATGAACCGGGTTAGCCGGGTCGGAGACATCGACAATGGACTCGGTGCCAAACGGTGCTTCAAAGTTCTCTATCAGGGCCAGTTTGCCGTTGGTAGTTAACATAAAAGGTATCACCCGGTTGGCCGCGTCTTCCCTGGGCAGGGTAATCTGGGCGATGACCTGCTTATTGTGAATATCCACACCGGTCAGGGTTTCTCCGCCGATGTCCGGTTCCCAGAGGTACTTACCGTCTGGCGTGATACTCATATCGCAGGGGCGCATCTTGCCTTTGGTTGAGGAACCGGCACTCGCATCGGGTGAAAGCGGTACTGTAATATGGGTCAGAATCTGACCGAAGGTACGGCTATCCGGATCGATGTCGATTTCCTGTATTTCGTCGATCTCGCGTGCCGAGTTCCAGGCGGTCTTGTCTTTGGGCGACACACCGATGAAGTTGGAGCCGGCGGTTGGCAGGCCTGGCGCTACGCCCGCATAGGTATAGGTGTCGACAACTTTGCGGTTCTTGTCCTTGAGAAGGGCCTTTACATTTTTCTCGGCTTTGAGACCAATTACCTCGCCACTCAGCCCGGTCCACCACCAGTCATCCTCCTCACCCGGATACTGGTTGGCCGGCCAGGAGGTTTTGAACCCGACTGCTGCGTTTTGTACTTCCTTGCACAAAATGCCGACTTCGCCGGGCATCCCGGCGTGGCGACCGTCATCGGAGGAATCATCATCCTCGCTACCCCTGACTTTGCAGCGAACCAGCGACATCGTACTGTCCCTGTTGGAAACAAAGATATTGGATTGTGCGCTGGATTCATTGTCGCTTGAGTCATCGTCGTTAGATGCGTTTGCGGTAGGAGATCCAAGCAGGGAAAATACAACTACACCCAGGCCAACTGCTGTTACGTGCTGCATAGCAAGACTCCTCATGTGGCTGTGTTGTTTAATTTTGTGTGTCATTCGCGCAAGCTCACCTCCTAATAGTAGGACAGCATGGCGCTATCGTCCAGCAGCGCATATACCGGATACCCGCGCAGGTTGAGTTCGGCAAGGCAGCCGGGAGTAGCGATATTATTTGTGGTAAATAACAATAGGTTAGTGACAATGGAATCCGTAACATCCGTCTCACGACTGTAACTCCGGCCACTTGCACAATCATTCGGAAATCCGGTAGCGTGAGTGTTAGCGGCATCACTCTACTTCGGCAAGCAAATTGCCTTCGATGCCATTCTGGAAAAAATCCACAAGCGTATGAGTGAATTACAGGTTGGCAGCATGAGTCTTTTGCCTATGACAGGGGCCTAATAATACCGTACGTAATATATTTTGGATTATTCCCTGGTTAGTATAATATTTATTACGTACAGGATATTTTTATTGATTCGTGCCGAATATATTGCTATTATTTATCGTACGATATAATTATTGGGCTGCAAAGATGACAAAGAACGCCATCACTTACGGGCAGATCCAGACAGCTGGAGACCTCGGCCATTTGGTACGCGCCCACCGCAAAGGCAAAGGATTGACACTCGAAACGGTCTCCGGACTCGGTAATCTGAGCACACGGTTTCTATCCGAGTTCGAACGCGGCAAGGAGACTGCCGAGATTGGAAAAATCCTGAAGGCTTTGCGGACCCTGGGTCTGGACGTCATTGTTCTGCCGAGGGGCAGTACAATCAGCAAGGGCAAATAAGTCGTGATCGACCCGGATGCACTCAATGTCTGGTTTCAGGATCGCCTGGTGGGGTACTTGTGGCGAAATCCGGTCGGCACTATTGGATTTCGCTATGAGCCGGACTGGATCAACACCGGTGGCTTTGCTGTCTCGCGTACACTCCCGCTCTCAACGGAAGACTTCTCCGCGGAAGACAGCCTTGCGCATCGTTTTTTTGCCAACCTGTTGCCCGAGGGTAGCGTTCGGGATCACGTTGTTCGCGATCTGAAAATTTCCAATACCGATTTTGATTTGTTGCGCGCCATCGGTGGAGAATGTGCTGGTGCGATATCGCTCTTGCCTGTAGAGCGAAATCCGTCAGCAGGTCGAAGTTACCATCCACTCCCGGATAAGGAACTGGCCGAACTGGTGACCCGGCGTGGCCCAATCCATACAGCCTGGCCGGAGGCTAAACGACCCAGGCTGTCACTGGCCGGGGCACAGGATAAATGCCCTGTGTTGATCCGGGACGGTCACTATTTCCTCCCCGAGAGCGAAGCCCCTTCCAGCCATATCCTGAAATTCGAGTTGGTGGATTATCATCATCTGCCGGCCTATGAGACGTTTACCAGCTGGCTGGCCAGACAAATCGGCCTGCCTGTAGTCAATATCGAATTGCATTCCATTGAAAAGCGTTTCTATGCGCAGATTGAGCGCTATGATCGCGTATGGGATGAACGAGGTGAAGTGCAACGTCTGCACCAGGAAGACTTCTGCCAGGCCCTGGGGTACGGGCACGAAAAAAAATACCAGGATGCCGGCGGCCCTACCTTTGCTGACTGCTACCGGTTAGTGCAGGATGCCTCGACTGATCCCGTCATTGATACACAAAACCTGCTGCGCTGGCAGATTTTTAATGTCCTGGCCGGCAACTCGGATGGCCATGCCAAGAACCTGTCTCTGCTGTATTTACAAAACGGCGGGATTCGACTGGCTCCCTTCTATGATCTGGTTTGTACGCGCGCCATCGAACGCATCGATTATCATCTCGCTTTTGATGTCGGCGGGCAAAGAGACCCCGGGCAAATCATCACAAAACACTGGGATACACTTGCCGGACAATGCGACGTGGGATCACGTTTCCTGGGCCGGCTGTTACAAGAGACTGCAGCCTCCTTGCTGGAACAACTCGATCAAACAAGAAAGCTGTTTGAAACACAATACGGCGATTATCCGTCACTGCAGCGCATCGAGCGTGTGGTCACACAGCAATGCCACCGTGCCACCAGACTTTAAACGTAGAAACCGCAGTTGACCGCGACTGCATGAGACTGACAAGTCAAGGTTAAACCGGGCAACACCGTATTTCGGCTCCGGGTTGTCGTAACAAACGCCTCATGCACTGCCTGCAGGGACAAGCCCTGAAATGCGGTACGGTAGCTCAAGACACCACCCGGGAAATAATGCACCGCAATATCCAGCCAGTTTCGACGAATCGAGGGGAACACAATCTCGGGAAGTAACGGTGCTTTTTTATGTTAAGACGCTATTAGTGGCCGGTTATATCAAATAAATGTACTTCGCTGGGGCATACGGCCTTATACAGAAAACCTGGTCGGAATAGATGCGCCTGCCGTGTACGGACAGTGGGGCTATTGCAGATGGCACGGGTCCCGCGTGATCTTTCCGTTCCTTTTACTGGCGCATCTGATTTCTACCACCCTGTTTGGCGCGATACAGGGCTTCATCCGAACGCCTCAAGCTGGCTTCAGCACTGGTATCAATATCAGAATCGACCGTGGCCAGACCGGCGCTGAGTGTGCAGTACATTCCAATATCGATCGGCAGTGTGGTTTGCGCCTGCTCAAAGCAGTCGCGTAATCGTTCGAACAAGGTAAGACCTGCAGCTTCGTCGCTCTGAACCAGCAAAATCACAAATTCGTCACCGCCCAGACGAGCGATCACATCCGTGCTTCGAGCACAGTCGTTGAGACACTCGGTCAGGGCCTTGAGTACCTGATCGCCAACAGCGTGCCCATACCGGTCGTTGATCTGCTTGAAACCATCTATATCCAGCGTCATCACATAGATTTGTACCTTGCGGTTGGCCAGTGCCCAGGCCTTTTCCAGCTCATGGATAAAGCAGCGGCGATTGAGCAGTCCCGTCAGGCTGTCAGTCTCGCTTAGCTGTCTCAAGGATTCCTTCTGCAACTGTATGCGGTTGGAAATATCCTGCACTGCGTCCATAAGCGGTGCTGTTTCACGGAATTGCGGTTGAATATCAACCGGCTTGTCGCTGTCTTCGGCAATTTGATCCAGCGATATGCGAATACTGTCTATTTCGCGCAACAAACCCCGGGAGAGGCGGCGCGATAGCAGCACTACGCTGATACCGAAAACCAGCGCCATCAGGCCAGTGGCTATCAGCAGGGTAGTGAATGCTTTTTCCATACCCCTGGGCTGTGACACAAGCGTAATCCGCCAGGTGGTACCGTGGATGGGCAGGGTCAGTTGAAAAGTTCCTTCCGCCTTACCGATAAAATGATTGACACTGGCGACTGGCGTCTGATCACCGGCCACTACCGTCAGCTTGTGGCCATCCTGGGTCATGGTATCCAGAATATCCTGTACAACGCTGAGCTCAATGCTGGCGAAAACGTATCCTGTCCGCTCGCCATTAACATTATTTACCGGCGCGAACAGATCGAAGTGCTCGAGACCGGCTTGATCCCGGTGTACAGACGGCGAGGCAATCTTTATACCCTGGCTGAGTTTTACAATATCCGCACGGCATTGGGGGCCGATAAGTAACGAACCCGGATCACCCTGGATCTCACCATTATTACTGATCAGTGAAAGGCCGACGGTATCCGGCAGCAGCTTGCGATAGCTCATCGCCCACAGAAACGCTTTATCCTGATCACCAAACTCCAGCAAATCCTGTACATCCGCACGACTTGCCAAGCCTTCAAGCTGGTGTTGATAAAAACCGATTTGCCGCTGCAATGCCAGCGCATAGGCGCTCAAATTTTCCCGCACCTGCCTTTTTTCCATTCTCTGGTTATGATTGGCAAGAAGACGCTGACTGAACAGCTCTACCAGCACTACCAGCACCATGGTAAGAATTACAAACCAGGTTGTCTCCCGTGCGACAGAGCGTTTTACATGCGCTCTGGATTTAAACAACTAGACAGCCCTGCATAGATCCTCTGAAATCAGTCGGGGCGGCTCGATAGCGAAACCCTGCGCAAAATCTATCCCCACGGTTCGTAGCCGGCTTCGCACAGCATCATCCTCGACAAATTCCGCTATGGTGCGCATACCTGCCGCCTTTCCAGTCCGATGTATGGCCTGCACAATAGCACTATCCATGGGATCTTCCAGCATGGACCGCACGAATCCGGCGCGCGATAGCACCCTGACTTGCGCAAGCCGACGTTTGTGTGGCTGGATGTGAGAAATTGGCGAATATTTATGAGAGAATCAGATCGTATGCCCGGCAAACTGATCTTTTTACTGACCGGTGC
>ENA-ORDP01000104-ORDP01000104.1-marine-sediment-metagenome-genome-assembly--contig:-NODE-104-length-52500-cov-3.989341_pt1 | contig 52500 bp, 46 predicted proteins | sample MGYA00248627_ERZ508539 | MGnify/ENA primary metagenome ERZ508539 (study PRJEB26208, sample SAMN05571518) | marine sediment metagenome | biome: deep sea; feature: Hydrothermal vent; material...
CGGCAGAGTCGGTTGCTTTAAGTGCCTTGAGCCAAAGGATAAAGGTGAAACCCATCTCGAAGCAGCCCACATAGATGGCAGGCCACCAGGCTTCATTAAGTGATGGAAAATCGGAAAATAGCAACATGGCGGCAGTGATGAACGGCAAGGCACCAAGAAAATTCAGGAACAGACTGAGTATCGGATCGAGACGATTTTTGACATTAATGAGCCAGAAAAAAGACCAGAGCAAGGTGCTGCCCAGTGCCAGAGCCACACCGGTTGTATTCGAAAATTCCAACAACCATGGTTTGCCATGGGTGGCGATAACCAGTACCCCAGCGTAACTGAGCGACAGTGCGGCCAGGTCAGTTTTGCGCAGCTGCTGTTTTAATATTGGTACGGAGAGCAATGCCAGCGTGATGGCCCAGGTGTAGTTCAGTGCCTGGGCTTCCTGAGCTGGCAACAGGTCATAGGCTTTGAACAGGACAACATAGTACAACCCTGGATTGAGAATCCCCAGCAACAGGGTTTTGTTGCGCTCTTTAGGGTGGATTGCAAGGAGTTGTTGCCAGCGGCCTTTGATGATAATGATGATCAGTAGGAGTAAACAAGCTGTGCCAGCGGCGATAAAGAGTAGCTGCAGGGGCTGCAACTGACGTAGTGCCAGTTTAAAAGCGGTAGCCACTGTTGACCACAGCAAGACTGCCCCCAGTCCAAAAGACAAGGCTTGTTGATTATTTGGCATCGATTACAGGCTCAGGGTGAGGGTTGAGTGGTGGCAGGGGGAGTCCAATAGTGACACGGGGTCGTTATGGCCCCTATTCTCGGTCAGCCTCCTAGTCGGGTATTTTATCCGTTTGCTTGTGTGTTACCATCCAACTTATGAAATTTTCGAAAGTTGTCTTATTGATTGCGCTGTTGCTTGGTGGCGCCTATATCTTACTGAACTGGTCAGGGTTCGATGAGTTCCTGGCCTCTTATTCGGTCAATCGTGTGCAGGGGCTACAGGATGCGGCCGAAAAGGGTGATGCCAAGGCACAATACAATCTGGGGTTAGTCTATGATCGGGGTGTCGGTGTTAAGAGTGATGAAAGCAAGGCCTTAAAGTGGTACCGTCTCGCGGCCGGGCAGGGATATGCCGAAGCACAATACAACCTGGGGATGATGTATTTTTTTGGCAAAGCCGTCGCTCAGGATAACATCAAGGCTTATCGGTGGATCGTGCTGGCAGCAGATCAGGATTTGGATGCGGCAAAGCAGGCGATGGAAGAATTGAAGAAAAAAATCTCCGAGCCACAGATTGCGACAGCACAGGCAGCGGCTAGAGCTTGGAAGCAGACAAACAATAAATAATCGAGCAGTGGTATAGAAGTAAAAAATCATTGCTACGGCTATGGTTGGGGTGCAGTGGCGCTCTGGAAAGTACGGTGATGGCAGCCTTGGCCGAGGCTATTAATTGCTTGATGTAAGGAAAGATTCCGGGCTTGCTGGTGCGCCTCGTGTGCTGCAACCAGCATATAACCTGGTCGGGGATGAGGTCTATCTGTCAACCTGAAATTCGCTAATCCGCAAGTCCGCAAGTCTGTAATCGTGATTAATGAAGATAAAACCATGGCGTAAAAATGGCAATCAGAGATCACCGACATCTGTCGGAAAGTTCAATGTTTACAATACCCAATACGATATCACTGAGTGGCAGCTTGTTCTTTGGTGACCCTTCTGATTCCACTGCTGCAGTCGTTTCGGCAAACCTTGATGAAAATCAAGGAACTTTGCGTTCAGCAAATTATAGTGTACTTGCAGTATATGGGTTTTTCTGGGTTAATTATTATTATGAGAGTTAGAGAGCCAGGAGGTTTATTTAAATCATGAAACAAAAATTAATTACTGTAGCAGCTGCCGTGGCGTTGGCCAGCCTTGCAGGGAGCAATGTCGCCATTGCGGCGAAGAAGAAGGCTGAGGAAGCCTATCAGTCCGCACCATCGGCTGTGACGGCCGCATCAACGGAGAAGCCAAACGGGCCTACTATCACCAAGGAAGAGTTTGCTACCGGCAAAGAGATTTTCTTCGAACGATGTGCGGGTTGTCATGGTGTATTGCGTAAAGGTGCCACTGGCAAGCCGTTGACAACGGATATTACCTTGAAGCGCGGTACGGATACACTGGTCGCGACCATTACCTATGGTACTTCAGGCGGTATGCCCTCATGGGAAGGCACGCTGTCGGAGAAAGAGATCAACATCATGGCACGCTATATCCAGCAAGAGCCACCACAGCCACCGGAGTTGGGTTTCAAGGAGATGATGGCTTCGTGGAAGGAGTTTGTCGACCCGGCTGATCGCCCCACCAAGAAGATGAATGATTACAATATCAGCAACTTCTTTTCGGTGACCTTGCGTGATGCCGGCAAGGTTGCACTAATTGATGGCGACACCAAGAAAATCGTCAATATTATTGATACCGGGTATGCCGTACATATCTCACGTATGTCCGAATCCGGTCGTTACGTCTATGTGGTTGGTCGCGACGGCAAGGTGGTTATGATTGATCTGTGGATGAAGAAGCCGGACCGGGTTGCTGAAATCAAGCCCTGCATGGAGGCGCGTTCGGTCGAACTCTCAAAGTATAAGGGTTATGAAGACAAGTACGCCATTGTTGGATGCTACTGGCCGCCACAATACGTCATTATGGATGCCAAGACCCTGAGGCCGATTCGTGCGGAAGGTACTCGCGGCATGACGATTGATAACGTCTATCATCCTGAAGTTCGGGTAGCGGCGATTATAGCCAGCCACCAGCGTCCTGAGTTTATGGTCAATCTCAAGGAAGCCGGTAAGGTACTGCTAGTCGACTATTCGGATCTGAAAGCACTGAAGGTCACCAGTATTGATGCCGCGAAGTTTCTGCATGATGGTGGTTGGGATTCGACTAAGCGTTATTTCATGGATGCAGCCAACAAGTCCAATATTATCTCGGTCATCGATTCTAAAGAAGGAAAACTGGTCAAGAATATTACGGTCGGCAAGATCCCGCATCCTGGCCGTGGTGCCAATATCAATGATCCCAAATATGGTCCCGTATGGTTTACCGGACACCTGGGTGATGACTGGTTGGCTGGTATCGGAACCGACCCCAAGGGTCATCCGGATAGTGCCTGGAAGGTGGTGCGCCATCTGAATATGGAAGGCAGTGGCAACCTGTTTGTCAAAACCAATCCAAAATCCACGCATCTGTGGGCTGACAATCCCCTGAATCCTGATTCTGAGACCTATGGAACCGTGGCAGTATTTGATACCAATAATCTCGACAAAGGCTATAAGCTGATTAATGTAGCCAAGGATTCCGGGGTGGGTGGAACGCCACGTGTGGTAGAGCCGGAGTATAACAAAGCGGGTGATGAAGTCTGGATTTCGGTTTGGAATCCGCAGGGCAAGCAATCCGCCATCGTGGTCTATGATGACAAAACCCTGAAGGTCAAGACAGTCATCAAGGACAAGAGGCTGGTTACTGCTACCGGTAAATTCAACGTCTATAACACTCAACACGATATCTACTAACCAATCAGTAACCCCCATAAAGGTGGGGAAGTGATCTTGCTTCCCCACCTTGCTTTTTTAGTAATCGGCTGTGGAGTTTTGAAGGCGTTAATGGAGTTGTAGAGAAAGTCAAGTGCTCTAGCCATGCGATAATGCTGAGCACGGTAGTTACCGCATGGCTAGAGCACCAGGCACTGAAAAAATATCTCATCATCAATAATAGATAGAATGTGCGAGGCTTGTATGAATAAACCACCTCATGTATATCTGGTAGGTGCAGGGCCTGGTGATCCTGAACTGTTGACGGTCAAGGCCAGCCGGCTGTTACGCGAAGCCGATGTTGTGGTGTATGACCGTTTGGTATCGGCAGAAATATTGACAATGATCCCGTCTGGCACGGCCAAATTCTATGTCGGTAAGGCTGCGGGTCACCACCATATGACCCAGGACGAAATCAATGCCCTGCTGGTACAACTGGCGCGTGCCGGCAAGACCCGGATTGTTCGGCTCAAGGGTGGGGATCCGTTGATTTTCGGCCGGGGCAGCGAAGAAGCACGTTACCTGCATGAACAGGGTATCCCTTTCAGTATTGTACCCGGTATTACTTCAGCATCAGCCTGTACCACTTATGCCGGAATCCCCCTGACCCATCGCGGATTGGCCAGAAGTGTTCGTATGGTGACCGGGCACTGTCAGAAAAATCGTCCTCTGGATCTGAACTGGAATAGCTTGGCGGATCCTGATACCACCCTGGTGGTCTATATGGGGCTGGGTCATCTGCAGGAAATCGCCACGAGGTTGCAGCACGCGGGACTGTCAGGCGGCACACCCGCTGCAATCATCGAAAATGGCACACACAGTGATCAGCGTCGTTGCTTGACCACCTTGGCACAATTACCGGAGCAGGCTCGGGTACAAGTCTTTACCACACCGTCGCTGATTGTTATCGGCAGAGTTGTGGCACTTGCAAAAGAGCTCGAATGGAGACAGACTTCCGATCATGAACAGGCATTCGCAGAAATACTCGGTCAGTCGATCCAGGCGGAGGCGTAAGCCGTTACCCGTCGTAGCAATTATTGCCGCCTTTTCCTTTTTACTCACCCAATTGTCGTTTGCCCGGGCGGCATCGGTTGAACTCGGTGTAAAACGAAAAACTGAACTCATCCATCTGTTAAAGCAGGATTGTGGGTCTTGTCATGGCATGACCTTGAAGGGTAGTCTTGGCCCGGCTTTGCTGCCCTATAGGATGGCAAAACGAGACGCCGGGCAGCTTCGAGCCATCATTCTTGATGGCGTACCCGATACACCGATGCCGCCCTGGCGCGAGTTGCTGAGTTCTGCTGACGTCACATATTTGGTTAAATTACTACAAGAGGGAGTGCCCCATGACTAGGTTTCGTAGCGGTTATTTGTGGGCTCGGTTGTCGGTGCTCCTGTCATTGTTCTTTCTGCCACTGCTGTCGGTAGCTCAGACTGCGCTTCGTGGCACGGGAGATCTCGGTATCATTATCGAGCGTGCCATCGGTGAGGTGCTGATTGTTGAAACGAGCGGTCAGACTATCCTCGGCAAAGTCGGTGGGCTGGGAGATCTTTCCCATGCCACAGCGGTATTTTCGCGTGATGAGCGCTACGCCTTTGTCTTCGGTCGTGACGGTGGCTTGTCAAAAATAGATTTGTTATCTATGAAACTGGTCAAACGCGTGATCCAGTCCGGCAACAGTATCGGCGGGGCTATTTCTCAGGATGGGCGGTTAGTGGCGGTGTCCAATTACACGCCCGGAGGCGTGAAGCTGTTTGATGCAGCTAGTCTGAAGTTGGTGGCGGACATTCCCGCGACCTACGGTGATAAGGGTCAGCGTTCAAAAGTCATTGGCCTGGTCGACGCACCGGGCATGAAATTTGTTTTTAGCCTCTACGATGCAGGTGAAACCTGGGTGGTCGATGCTAGTGACCGCACAGCATTGAAGATTAGAAAGTTCAGAAATATTGGTCGTCTACCCTATGATGGCCTGATTACCCCGGATGGTCGCTACTATATCGCCGGCTTGTTTGGTGAGGATGGTATGGCCTTATTGGATTTATGGCATCTTGATGCCGGTATCAAGCGGATTCTGCCACATTATGGTCGGGGTGAGAAAAAGTTACCGGTCTATAAAATGCCGCACCTGGAAGGCTGGACGCAAGCAGGTAATGAATTATTTGTACCGGCTGTAGGTCATCATGAGGTGCTGGTGATGCGTGCCGGAAGTTGGCAGCAAACGGGAAAAATCCCGACCTATGGTCAACCGATTTTTGTCATGTCCAGACCGGATGGGCGTCAGGTCTGGGTTAATTTTGCTCACCCCCTGAATGATACTGTACAGATTATTGATGTCCCAAGTCACCGGATTATCAAAACCCTGAAGCCAGGTAAAGCGGTCTTGCATATGGAGTTTACCCCACGGGGGGAACAGGTGTGGGTCTCGGTACGTGATGCCAATCGCGTCAATATTTACGATACTGCAACCATGACCTTGTTGAAATCATTGCCGGCAGATGCTCCGAGCGGTATTTTCTTTACTGCCCGTGCCAACAAAATCGGGTTATAGAGGCCGAGTTATTTCATGGGCATGCAGGTCATGGACGCCCAGGCCTTGAACGCTCAGGCCTTGAATGCTCAGGAAAGGCGTTTGCTGAATGACTATCAGCACGATTTTTCACTTTCCACTACTCCATTTGCAGATATTGCAGCACAGCTGGGTACCGATGAATCCTCTGTTTTACAAATGATCTCACAGTTGCAGACACAAGGTGTGATCAGCCGCGTGGGGCCGGTGTTTCAGACCGACCGAATTGGAGCGAGTTCACTGGTGGCGGCTGCAGTAGCCGAGGAATGTCTGCAGGAGGTCGCAGCCCTGGTTAATTCCTATCCTGAGGTTAATCATAATTACGCCCGGGAGCATTACTACAACCTGTGGTTTGTTGTGACTGCCTCGAACAAGAATCGCCTACAGCAGGTTGTGCAGGACATCGAACAACGGACCGGCCTTGTGCTGTTGATTTTGCCGATGCTGGAAGCGTACTGTATCGATTTGGGGTTCGATCTGCAATGGACGACTTGAGTGATCCTGAACGTGCCCTGGTGGCCGTGCTGCAGCGAGGCTTGCCGTTGGTGTCCCACCCCTATAAAGAGATTGGTACTCGGGTTGGTCTGACCGAGCGACAAGTCATCGATTGTCTGAGTCGATGGCAGGCTGACGGTATGATTCGACGGTTGGGGGTAGTCGTTCGCCACCATGAGTTGGGTTATCAGGCGAATGCTATGGTGGTCTGGGATGTGCCCGATGAGCAGGTGCGAGAAGTGGGCCGGCGTCTGGGTGAACAGCAAGTGGTTACCCTCTGCTACAGGCGGCCACGACGGTTGCCCGATTGGCCCTATAATTTATTTTGTATGATTCACGGCCAGGATCGGGAGCTGGTTTTGCAGCACCTACAAAGCCTGATTGCCCGTTGTGGACTTGAGGATATCATTCATGAGGTACTGTTCAGTTGTCGCCGCTTCAAACAACAGGGAGCTCGCTGTATTGAAGCCGACCGCAACGACCCATTACAGGTTGCTAAGAGCCTCGCTATTCCCGGACAGGCTTGATGACTGAGAACCTGTCAGATAGTCTAGCACTGGATGCTACGGATCGATGTATTATCAATACACTGCAAACGGGTTTGCCGATTTGTGAGCGACCCTACGCGGCTGCGGCTGAGCAACTTGGTATCACCGAAGAGGGGTTGCTGAGTCGCCTGTCGGGGTTGCGAGATCAGGGTTTTATCTCCCGTCTGGGGCCGATGTTTCATGCTGAAAAGCTTGGTGGAGGCTTGACTCTGGCGGCGATGCAAGTTCCGGATGATGCCTATGAAAAGGTATCGACCCAGGTTAACGCGTACACCGAAGTAGCGCATAATTACCGGCGTAATCATATCTTTAATATGTGGTTTGTGTTGGCAACTGAAACCCCGGAAGAAATCGAGAATGTATTGGTTTCGATTGCCGAAGAAACCGGCTATCCGGTATTTAATATGCCCAAACAAGAAGAGTTCTTTGTCGGCCTGAAGTTGGAAATATGAAGGATTTGTGACTGCTATGGATGCTATAGACCGGCAGATTATTACCGCTACCCAGGGAGGTTTGCCGCTCACTGCCAAACCCTATCATCAGGTTGCAGAACAATTGGGTTTGGTGCCCGAAGAGGTTATTCAACGCTGTCAACGGATGCTGGAAGCGGGGATTATTCGCCGGGTGGCACTGGTGCCCAATCATTATAAGCTGGGCTATACTGCCAACGGCATGTCAGTATGGAATATTCCGGATACTGTGGTCCGTGCAATGGGTGTGAAAATCGGTGCCCTGAGTTTTGTCAGCCACTGTTACCGTCGGCCCCGTCATCTACCGGACTGGCCTTATAATTTTTTTGTCATGGTGCACGGTCGAAACCGGGCTGAGGTAGAGACCAAAGTTGACCGCCTCGCTGCCGTACTGGGGCCGTATGATCTTGAGCACGATATCTTATACAGTACCCGGATTTTGAAGAAAACCGGGTTTCGGCTACACCACCAGAGGATAGAATAGTGTTTCGTATTTCCCGCTATATGCGTGAACTTTTGCACCCGACCACTTTGGCAGTACCTGCCGAACCCAGCGGCCCGGTGGTGGTTTGGAATCTGATTCGACGCTGTAATCTGACCTGTAAGCATTGTTACTCCATTTCAGCCGACAAGGATTTCGCCGGCGAATTATCCACCACTGAGGCAAGGACCGTGATGGATGATTTGAGTGAATTCGGGGTGCCGGTACTGATTCTCTCTGGTGGCGAACCCCTGCTCAGGCCGGATATTTTCGAATTGTCCCACTATGCAAAAAATAAGGGCTTTTATGTTGGCCTGTCGACCAATGGCACGCTGATTAATGCTGACAATATTGAAGAAATTGCGGCCGTCGGCTACAACTACGTTGGCATCAGCCTCGATGGGATCGGTTCAACTCACGATCAATTTCGCCGCAAGAAAGGTGCTTTTGCGGCATCCATACGGGCTATTACGCTTTGCAATGAAATTGGCGTCAAGGTGGGAATTCGTTTCACCATGACTCAGGACAATGAGTCCGAATTGCCGGCCATGTTGGCGTTAATGGAAGAGCACAATATCGATCGATTCTATCTATCCCATTTGAACTATGCCGGGCGTGGCAACACACATCGCCAGGATGATGCGATTTTTGCCGCAACCCGTCGAGCCATGGAATTGTTGTTTAGCACCTGTTGGCAGTATGCCCGGGAGGGTAAGGTGCGTGAGTTTGTTAGTGGCAATAATGACGCAGATGGTGTTTTTTTGTTGCTATGGGTAAAAAAGCACTTTCCCGAGCATTTTTCCCATATCCAGGCTAAGCTCAGGCAATGGGGCGGTAATTCCACCGGAGTGAATATTTCCAATATTGACAATCTCGGGAATGTGCACCCGGATACCATGTGGTGGAACTACAATCTGGGTAATGTACGTGAGCGTCCATTTTCACAAATCTGGCCCGATACTTCGGATCCGTTAATGGCTGGGCTCAAGGCCAGTCCACGCCCGCTTGGGGGGCGTTGTGGCCATTGTCAATATCTGCAACTCTGCAATGGTAATACCCGGGTTCGGGCCTATCAACTCAGTGGTGATTTCTGGGCTGAAGATCCAGGTTGTTATTTGACCGATGCCGAAATTGGTCTATCCGGCATACAGGAACGATTAACACTGCGCCCTCATCGCAATGACAGGAGATCCCACCCCCATGCTTAATATACAACTTCCTCACAGAGCTGCTTGTAAAAACCAGGGTTGGCGATTGATTTCCTCACTTCAGCACATTTCCAAGCGGAAATTTCTATCCGCGGAATCACCATACACCTCATTCCATCATAAAAATGGTCTCGAAGTGAGATTGCCACTCATCCGTACAGCGTTTTGCAAATGGCTTCTGCGCGTGGTGTTTTTTGTACTGTTTTCGCCCGCTCTGGCATTGGCTGGTTCGACAGGTATTCAGACCGCCACAGTTAAGCTGTATCAACAACACTGCGCCAGCTGTCATGGTGCAAATCGTCTGGGTGGTATGGGAACCGCCTTATTGCCTGAAAACCTCAGTCGCCTGTCGCAGAAAAAGGCCATCGTGGAAATCACCAATGGTGAAGCCATTACCCAGATGCCGGGTTTTGGCCGCAAACTCTCGTCGCAGCAGATCAAGGGTTTGGTTGACTATATCTATACCCCTCTGGCTACTGAGCCAGTATGGGGTAAAGCCCAAATCGATGCCAGCCGGGTGGTCTACTATAAGCCGGGTAGCCTGGGGAATAAACCGGTCTATCAGGCAGATCCTTTGAATCTGTTCCTGGTAGTAGAACTTGGTGACCACCATGTGACGGTACTTGATGGTGATAAACTGGTGCCGATTACGCGCTTTAAAAGTCGCTTTGCCCTGCATGGCGGGCCGAAATATTCACCTGACGGGCGTTTTGTCTATTTCGCATCCCGCGGTGGCTGGATCAGTAAATACGATATGTATAATCTGAAGATGTTGGCCGAGGTCAGGGCCGGTATCAATACCCGAAATTTGGCGATTTCCGGTGATGGCCGCTACATCATGGTCGGTAATTATTTACCGCATACGCTGGTAATTCTCGATGCAACAGATTTATCGGTGCTGAAAATTATTCCGGTTACCGACAAAAAACATCGCAAGACATCCCGGGTCAGTGCCGTTTATCAGGCAGCACCACGTCACAGTTTTATCGTCGCATTGAAGGATTTGAAGGAAATCTGGGAAATCTCGTATGCCGATGATGCCGTGGCTCCACAAACCAAATGGATTCATGATTACCGCAAGGATTCTGGTGATGAGGTCCCGGTCAAATATGAACGTTTTCCTGTGCGACGGATCAAGATCGATACGTATATGGATGATTTCATGTTCGATCAGAAGTATCGATTCCTGATCGGTTCCAGTCGTGGCAAGGACAGTCAAGTACGGGTTATTTATCTCGATGGCGGGGTTGTGGCTGCCAAAATTGACCTGCCCGGGATGCCGCACCTGGGTTCGGGGATTACCTGGAACTATAAGGGTCGACAGGTCATGGCAACCCCCAATCTTAAACAGGGCATCGTCAGTGTGATTGATATGAAAACCTGGAAGGTGATTAAACGGATCAAAACCCTTGGCCCCGGATTCTTTATGCGTAGCCACGAGAATACCCCCTACGCCTGGACCGATGTATTTTTCGGGCCCAATAAGGATGTGATGCAGGTGATTGACAAGCGCACCCTGAAGATCGTGAAAACCCTGCGCCCCTCGCCCGGCAAGACATCAGCTCATGTCGAATTTGATCGCTACGGTCGCTATGCCCTGGTCAGCGTTTGGGATATGGATGGAGCGTTGGTCATCTATGATGCTAAAACTTTAAAGGAAATCAAACGAATTCCGATGAAAAAGCCATCAGGAAAATACAACGTATATAACAAAATTCACCGTTCAGCAGGAACCAGTCACTGATTGTCGAGATGTTGTTTACTGTGGCATTGTCAAGTACTTCTGGTTGGGAGTATGATGTTCGCCGATAGATGGGTAACATAAGAAACGCAGGGGTGAATGTATCAGCCCTGAAGAGTTACCTGTATTGACATACATTTTGAATAAATGGTTTTTACGAGATCATATCATATAGGTATGGGGTATGAGGGATAGCGGATTATGGAACGCATCGCGGGTGAGATAGCGCACGGAAAATTTATTTCAGAAAATCCGGATAAGGTTTGGAATTATAATACCAAAGCGGGCAAGTATCGGGCTTTGTGGAAAAGTCGGCAGATTCTTGATTGTCTTCAAGTTACCAGTTATCCAGAGCTAAAAGTGCTGGAAGTTGGCTGTGGTTCCGGGGAATACACAAAGTACTTTGCTGAGAAAATATGCAATCTCGTTGCGACCGATTTGTCCGATGACTTATTGCAGATTGCGCAGCACAATGTGAATCGGCCACTAGTCAAATTCATGCCTGAAGATGTGCATCATTTGACTTTTCCAAGTGATCATTTCGACGCCGTTATTGGCAATTCAATTCTGCATCATTTGAATATAGAGCCAGCATTGGAAGAGATCCTGCGTGTGTTAAAAAAAGGTGGGAGGCTGCTATTCAATGAGCCCAATATGCTTAATCCTTATATCTTTGTGCAAAAACACAGTAAATTGATCAAGAAAATGACCGGAGATTCACCGACGGAGACGGCCTTTTACAAGGGAGCCTTCAAAAGACTGCTCGAAAAGCACCATTTTGCTCATATTGAGATTACCCCCATCGATTTTCTCCCACCATTTACTCCGGATCTGCTGTTTCCTGTATTCAGGACAGCGTCTGTGGTTCTACAAAAGATTCCGTTGGTCAAAGAATTTTCCGGAGTGCTTTTTATCAGAGCTGTCAAGCAGTAGGTGACGTAGAGGTCATTCCCAGCCTATAGATTGGGCGAGCGTTCCCTCGTTTTAAAGCCTCTTCAAGCCAGAAGTCACTCCAAAACTACCCTCCCTCAAGCTGTTTTTTAATTTCCCCAGTTAGCGGAAAGATCTGATGGGTGCCTCCACCTTTCCGATTGTTCCCGGTGCTTTGTCGGGGTTTAATGAAAGTCCTCTGGCAAGTGATTACGGATGATTTCCAGAATTTGTGGGTGCAGGTAAGGATTGCCGGCGACGATGTGACCACTGTCCAAATGGTCGACAGAACCGCTTGGACCACTAATCAAACCCCCAGCCTCCTCGATCAGCAGGCAACCAGCTGCAATATCCCAGATCGATAGGCCGAACTCCCAGAAGCCGTCAAAACGTCCACAGGCAAGATGGGCCAGATCGAGCGCCGCTGAACCGGCTCGCCGGATCCCGCTGGTTTGAATCAGCATTTCCCGGAAACTGCTTAGCCAGGGTTCCAGATACAGCATATCCCGAAACGGGAACCCGGTTCCAAGCAAAGCATATTCCAGATTTTGGCAATGGCTGATACGGATACGTCGGTCATTGAGTCGAGCGCCTCCTCCCCGGGATGCTGTGAACAGCTCATTACGAAGTGGGTCAAAAATTACCCCATGAGTGATTCTTCCGGCCTCGCGGACGGCGATGGAAACTGCAAACTGGGGGTAGCCATGTAGAAAATTGGTCGTGCCATCGAGTGGATCAATAATCCACTCATACCTCGTTCCTGGTTGTTGGCCACTCTCCTCAGCGACAATGGCATGATCCGGGTAGGCTTGCTGGATAATGGCCAGAATTTCAGTTTCAGCTTTGTGATCAACTTCGCTGACATAGTCATTATGGCCTTTTTTTTCAATATCGATCCGGTCCAATCTGTCAAGATGCCGTACAATGATGCTACCTGCGCGGCGGGCAGCCTTAACGGCCGTATTTACAAAGGGATGCATGAGGGAATCTCCGGTTCTGCAAATTTTACTGATTTTGTATAGCTGCAGGAACTCTCACCCATAAGGGATAGGAATCGATTGGGTGGCCGTTTTAGCAAGGAAACATTCACTCAATCTACGGCTGGTTGGAGCTGCTGGTATTGTGATGCTAATAGTATCCTGTATGGTAGGTTTGTGGGTACCGCCGGAATAGTTTATTCTCGGCCAGCCTTCAAGGTATCGTCGATCAGTTGGAGATACCAAACCACCCTGACTGGCCTTAGATGGCATTTTTTGTTTCTCAATTTATGGGGGATTTGTAACGTCTTTGTCCAGCTCTGCTTTAACGCCACCTCCCGACCCCAGGTTCATCTCAGGTCGCACCGGGCAGATCCGCATCGTACTGATCCGTCCCAGTCATCCGGGCAATATCGGTGCCACGGCTCGAGCTATGTGGACCATGGGATTCCAGCAGCTGTATCTGGTTGAGCCCGATATTTTCCCCAGTGATGTTGCTGTGGCCCGTGCCACAGGTGCTGATCATATCCTGCAGAAGGCTGTAGTTTGTGCTGACCTCGATGCTGCGCTGCAGGATGTTACTTTGGTGTTGGCCACCTCGGCCCGTCAACGTAGTGTTACCTGGCCTGTAATGAGCCCACGAATAGCTATGCAGACCGCCTGGCAGGCTACCAAGCGCGGGCAGGTCGCGATCCTGTTTGGTCGTGAAAACAGTGGGCTTTCCAACGCTGAGTTGGATCGTGCCAATATCCATGTCACCGTACCAGTCAACGCAGCATTTCATTCACTCAATCTCGCCAGTGCGGTTCAGATCATGACGTATGAATTGCGTCAGGTTATGCTGGGCCAAGTACCATCGCCGTCTCCAGCATCGACCGACGCGAAGGATCAAGCAGCTTCAGCAGTGAGTATTGAGCAATTTTTTGTACATCTCGAGCAGGTATTGCACGCCGTAGAATTTATTAAAGCACCCAACTCGAGCCGGTTATTCCGCAAAATCAGGCGTCTTTTCGTCCGTTCCGGTATGTCGGTTGATGACGTAAATATTTTTCGTGGTATCCTCTCATCGATCGAATATCAACTGCAACGCAAGGGCAAGTAAAACGAGTGCATGCTGTGACCTGGAAGCCCCTGTAGTTGCCCCTGTAATTTAGTCTTTGTAATAGGGTAGTACAATGAACCCCGAACTTTTTTGGAGTGATCCTGGAGTGTGTGTATGGCGATTACCTTAACTACGGCCGCAGCGGATCGGGTGCGTGGCTATCTTGAAAAATCAGAGCGGGCACTGGGGCTGCGCTTTGGTGTTAAAACCAGCGGTTGCTCCGGTTTTTCCTATACCGTAGAGTTGGCCGAATCAATTGATGAACAGGACCAGGTATTTGAGTCTCAGGGGGTTAAAGTGGTGGTTAATAGCACCAGTCTGCCCTATGTGGACGGTACGGAAATCGACTTTAACCAGGATGAGTTGTCTGCTGCATTTGCGTTTAACAACCCTCGGGTCAGTGCAACCTGTGGCTGTGGTGAGAGCTTCAGTATCATCTGATCGGTGTTATTGCGGTGGTGACAAAGCCTATTGCAGTATCTGACCCTGTTTCTGTTGTGGGCACGGTGGCTGTGGCGACACTGGGTTGCCGGGTGAATAGCGTTGAATCTGCACAGATTTTGCAGCAGTTCAGTAACCAGGGTTGGAAAAAAGTGGCGTTTGAGCAGCCTGCAGATCTCTATGTTATCAATACCTGTACGGTGACCGGGGAGGCAGATCGACAGGCCCGGCAAATGGTGAGGCGGGTCATCCGTAGCAACCCAAAGGCGAAAGTCGTGGTGACCGGTTGTTATGCACAAATCAATGCCGCAGCCTGTGCCGCCATTCCAGGTGTCGATTATGTTATAGGTAACGCCCATAAGCTGAATTTGCCGAGTGTGCTGTTTGCCCCACAAGGGACCCGAAAACAACAAGTTCAGGTTGATTTTCCCAGTTCTGAACCTGGATTCCCCACCGAATCGCTAACAGAGGTCGAGCGAAGTCGTGCTCTGGTCCAGGTCCAGCTAGGTTGTGATCAGTCCTGCACGTTCTGTATTATTCACACCGCACGTGGTCCCAGTCGCTCACAGCTGCAAAGCCGAATCCTCGAGCAGGTGCAACGCCTGGTTAGCAAGGGGTTCCAGGAAATCGTACTTTGTGGTATTGATCTTGGAGACTATCGGTCCTCCGATCAGGGTGATCTGGTGGCATTATTGCAGCAGATTCTGCAGCTCGATGGGGATTTCAGGATTCGGCTTGGTTCCATCGACCCCATTCATCTCAGTGATGGTCTGTGCCAATTGATGGCTGAGCAGGCTCGTCTGTGCCCACATCTGCATGTTTCCTTGCAAAGTGGTAACAACCTGATTTTAAAACGCATGAAGCGCCGATACGATCGATTATGGGTGGATCGTCGCTTGCGTCAGTTTCGTAGTTTGGTACCGGACTTGTTGGTAAGCGCCGATATCATGACCGGATTTCCTACCGAGACGGATGAGCAATTCCAGGATACGCTGCAAATGGTTGTGGAATATGGTATTGCTTACCCACATACCTTTTGTTTTTCACCTCGGCCAGGGACTCCAGCAGCAAAAATACCCAAACAGGTCGATAAAGTAATTGCCAGACACCGTGCTGCCCTGATTCGTGAAGCGGGTATGGAGAATCTGGTGGCACGCTTGGCCCTATGTCCGGGTCGTATCGGCCAGGTGCTGGTGGAACGGTCCGGGATGGAGGGAATCGCCCGGGGGCGCATGGCAAACTATCTTCCGGTACGTCTTTCCACGGTGGTAGTGGCGAAATCTCTGTTGAAGGTAGCGATTACCGGATTTACGGGTCAGTATCTGATTGCCGAAAGCCTTACTTAGCCGTTACAATTCCCCGTTTAACAAGATTGAGTACATGGCTTGAGCCAGCGATGGCCGCCGTGGCACAAATGTAGCTATTTCAGGAGAAAACCATGGCGGTTGAACGCACACTTTCCATTATTAAACCGGATGCAGTGGCAAAAAATGTCGTTGGCGCAATTGTCAGCCGATTTGAGAAGGCCGGTCTGCAGGTCGTAGCAATGAAAATGTTGCGGCTTGGTAAGAAACAGGCTGAGGGTTTTTATGCGGTCCACAAGGAACGCCCCTTTTTTAATGATCTGGTGACCTATATGCAGTCAGGCCCGGTGGTGGTGCAGGTGCTTGAGGGCGACGATGCGATCTCACGAAACCGTGAGATTATGGGTGCGACTGATCCGGCCAAAGCCGCAGCCGGAACTATTCGAGCAGACTTTGCTACCTCCATTGAAGCGAACTCCGTACACGGTTCTGATGCTGCAGATACGGCCGAAACCGAAATTGCTTATTTTTTTACCAACAATGAGTTTTGCCCAAGGTCGTGAGCGTATTATACAAGACACCTGGTACAGGATCCCTGGCTCTACAGCCGATACGTGCCCACCGGTTATGAATAATATGCTGGATTTCGATCGCCAGGGACTTGAACAATGGTTTGAGTCTTTGGGTGAGAAACCTTTTCGGGCACGACAATTGATGAAGTGGTTATATCATCGCAAGGTTGCTGACTTTGCAGTGATGACCGATCTATCCAAGGGGCTTCGCCGGCATTTATCCAGTAAGGCCCGAGTTACCGTACCGGAACTGGCACGCCAACAACTGGCTGATGACGGTGTTAGAAAATACCTGTTTCGCTTGGCCGATGGCAATGCTGTGGAGACTGTCTTTATTCCGGAGGCAGATCGGGGCACGCTTTGCATATCTTCGCAAGCAGGTTGCACGCTTAATTGCACTTTTTGCGCAACCGCTCGACAGGGCTTTAACCGTAACCTAGAGACTTCCGAGATCATCGGTCAATTGTGGGCGGTAGACCGATTGCTGGATCAAGAATTTTTACCTGCAATGACTTCGCCAGCTGCAGTTCGTGCAGCCCGCGTGGGTAGTGAACGAATCACTAATGTGGTGATGATGGGAATGGGAGAGCCCTTGTATAATTATGACAACGTGGTTGCCGCCATGCGTCTAATGCTCGATGATTTTGGTTTTGGCTTGTCGAGAAGACGTGTTACGCTGAGCACAGCCGGGGTAACGCCGATGATTGATCGCCTGGCAACGGAGTGTTCGGTCAGCCTGGCGGTGTCCCTGCATGCTGCAGATGACGAACTGCGTACTCGTCTGGTGCCTTTAAATCGCAAATACCCGTTACAGGGTCTGATCGCAGCCTGTCGTCGCTATGTGGTTGGGGAGGCCCGGCGCGCGGTAACCTTCGAATACATCATGCTTGAGGGTGTGAATGATAGCCTGTTGCAGGCGACCAAGCTGGCACGATTGTTGGCTGGTGTACCGGCTAAGGTCAATCTGATACCGTTCAATCCCTTTGAGAATTCAGGATTTCGTTGCAGCAGTGTTGCGACCATCGACTGCTTTCGTGAACAATTGCTGAGGCATGGGATCATGACCATCACCCGGAAAACCCGCGGCCAGAATATAGCCGCAGCCTGTGGTCAATTGGCTGGTGAGGTTCTTGATCGTACCCGGCGACTACCCAGGATTGAGAAAATGGCAGCGAGCTTCCAATGAGGTTACGACGCTATTTTGGCTCTGCAAGTGTGGTATTTGTGTTGCTGGCAAGCTTGCTGCTGTCTGCCTGTTCAACCACCCAAACCAATCTGCGCAAACCATGGAGTGATACCAGGCGGGGTACGATTCATGTTGACCTTGGGGTTGCTTATATGGGGCAGGGCAAACTGAGAATTGCCAAGCATGAGCTTGAGATAGCCTTGAAGTTGATTCCGGATAATGATCGGGCCAATCATGCTATGGCTCTGCTGATGCTGCGCCTTAAAGAGCCGGTAAAAGCGAATGCTTATTTCAATAAGGCTGTTACCAGTAACCCTGAAAATGCTTCAGCAGCGGATGACTATGGCAGTTACCTTTGCCAGAGTCGAGAGTTTGCAAAGGCCGACCAGCAGTATCAGAGAGCCTTACGTATTCGTTTGAATCCAAGGCCTGATTTGACCAATACTCTGATTGCATTGTGTTATCAGAAGCAACCAAAAAAATACGCGCAAGCGAGGCTCTATCTCGAGCATGCGCTGGAGATTAATCCGCGACTTGAAATTGCTTTGTTGGGTATGGCCAGGCAAAATGTCAGCGAACAAAAAGACCTCGCCGCCAGAGCCTATATTGAACGATATCTGGCTGTTGCCAAACCCACACCCACACTGTTGCTGTTGGCGGTCGGAGTCGAGCAACGCATGGGAGACAATAAGACCGCTGCTGAGTATGCTCGCCAATTACAGACGCTGTTTCCCAAATCGCAAGCCTTGCGGGAACTGGACCAACGTCGTCAAAGTAGGCCTCGGGCCAAGTTGATGCGCGGTAAGACGCAGAGCATATCGGACTAACCATCGTTTTTCATAGAACAGCATGATGAAGAAACCACACACTGTAAAATTGTCATTGACGGTAGAAAACAGTCAGACAGGTATTCGACTGGGTGAGCAACTCCAAGCTGGCAGGGAAAAGCTGGGTTTGAGTGTTGCCGAGGTTGCTGAACAGCTATGTATGAACCCGCTTCGAATCGAAGAGCTGGAGCAGGACAACTACGATAACATGGCTGGTGCAACCTATACGCGGGGTTATCTGCGAAATTATGCCCGACTGATAAAACTTGATGATGCGCAAATGGTCCATCTGTACGAGCAGGTGCAGGAACTGCCGGAGGGTAGGCAAGCAGCGCCATTGATTGAACCGATGATTGAAGGCAATCTGCCACACCATATGGACAGTGCCTCACGGTACATCGGGTTGTTGCTACTTTTGGCATTACTCATGGTGGGGGGCTGGTGGTGGCAGAGTCAACGAGTTGCCGACAATAGGGTTGTCAATTCCACAGCGATCGACCAGCCTTCATCGGCTGCTGTGATTGTTTCTGCTGATCCCGGGGGCGAGATAACCCCAGATTCGACAGCACCGAACGCTGCTGTCGTACAGGCCGCTACGCCAGCAGAATCGCAAGCATCGGTTCCTGGGGCAACTACAGCAAATCAGCGCTCGTTATCAACTACGGATTCTGCGGCTATGTCGGCCTCTACTGCAGCAGCATCAGATTCAGCAGCGGCACCCGCAGCGGTGTCAGACTCAGCTGCAGCCGGCCAGCAGGCGGTCGCTTCTCCACGGCCATCGCTACCAGCAGGCCGGCAACAATCACCGTCCGTGACGACCAATCAAGACGTTAAGGGGCAAGCCGTTAAAGGGAAAACCGGCCAGGGGCAAACGAAGCAAGAGTTGGGAAACAAAACTGTTGGAGTCACATCTACAGTGCCGAAAACAGCCCCAGCTCAAGCGAATGTTCGGTTAGCAGGCGACAAACGGGCAAGTGCTGAATCTGTAACGATAACATCTCGTGCTTCTTCCTCATCACCAGGCAAGCAGTCCCGGACAACCGGGCAGCCAAAAAAGTCAACTACAGTTGACGCCCATGTCGTTTCCAATACTGTAGCCAGGGCAAGGACTGGCAGGCGTTTGACTGCAAAGAAGAAGGCGCAAGTGATGCCGAAACTGCAGCTAAGTGACGATTTTCGTACCTTGACCTTGTATTTCGACCTGGGTTCGTGGGTGGATATCCGTGATGCCACCGGCAAACGACTGATAAATCGGATGGTGGTTCAGGGGCGAACTTTATCAAAACAGGGCACACCACCATTCAAAATCTTTCTTGGCAACCGCCAGGGTGTCCGTATCATGTACCGTGGCAAGCCGGTACAGATTCAGGATAATGGTACCGGCATGTTCGTTCGCTTTGTGGTGGGTAAGCCGCTTGCAGATTCTGCGAGATAGTGATGTCGATAAAACTGGAAGCCGTTCGCGGTATGCGGGATCTCCTGCCTGGACAAACCGCACAGTGGGGTTCGGTAGAAAGAATTATGCGAAATGTAGCAGCTCAGTACGGCTATGCGGAGCTGCGCACGCCGATTGTGGAAAAAACGGCCTTATTCGAGCGCTCCATCGGTGAGCAGACCGACATTGTTGAAAAGGAGATGTACAGTTTTTCCACCCATGGTGGAGATTCGTTGACGTTACGACCTGAATGTACAGCCAGTGTAGTACGTGCGGGTATTCAGCATGGTTTGTTTCGTGCGGGTGGTCAGCGACTTTGGTACTGTGGGCCAATGTTCCGTCATGAACGACCACAGAAGGGACGCTACCGTCAATTCCAGCAATTTGGGGTGGAGGCTTTTGGATGGCCTGGTCCTGATGTGGATGCCGAGATCTTGCAACTTGCTGCCAGAATCTGGTCTCGTCTGGGTATTGTAGGTCTGGAGTTGCAGATCAATACGCTGGGTTCGGAGTCGACAAGAACACAATTTCGTGCTGCCTTGGTGGACTATCTGGAAAGCCGCAAAGATGCTCTGGATGAAGACAGTAAACGTCGTTTACAACGAAATCCACTACGTGTACTCGACAGCAAGAATCCTGCTATGCAGTCGATTATTGCCGAGGCTCCACGCATTCTTGATTATCTTGATATTGCGGCAGCGGCACATTTTAGCGAACTCAGAGCCAGGCTGGATACGGCAGGTATAAACTACACGGTGAATCCACTACTGGTTCGTGGTCTGGATTATTATACGTCAACCGTTTTTGAATGGATCACGGATCAGCTAGGTGCCCAGAACGCAGTTTGTGCGGGTGGTCGTTATGATCAACTCGCGTCAGAATTGGGTGGTGGCCAGGTCCCGGCAGCAGGCTTTGCGATCGGCCTGGATCGAGTGATGGAACTTATCCCGAGCCAGCAGCGCAAGGCTTTGACTCAGGTCACTGATGCCTATTTGGTGTGGCTTGGTGAGGCGGCCCGAATACAGGCACCACGGCTGACTGAAATACTGCGAGATGCTGGCTTGGCGGTAATTAGCCACTGTGGAGCTGGCGGATTGAAAGCACAGATGAAAAAAGCTGACCGTAGTGGTGCCCGTTATGCCTTGATTCTCGGTGATGAGGAGCTTGAGCAGGAGCTTGTGACGGTCAAACCACTGCGCCAGGATGGTCAACAGCAGCATCTTACCTGGTCACAAGCGGCCACACTGCTGCAATCACATAGGCTGCCGGTATTGAAATGATCGGTATCGAAATAATAAGTAACCCACGACATGCCCGAGTGGGCCTGAGGATATAGCATGACAGATCCACTGTTGTACGAGGACGATGAAACTGCCAAACTGAAAGATTGGTGGAAGAAAAATGGTCATTCCATTATTGCTGGTGTGGTACTTGGTTTAATCATTGTGGTTGGGGTAAATTATTGGCGTAATTATCAGACATCCCAGGCGGAAGAGGCGTCTGTACTGTTCGAGCAAGTTGCCTCCGCTGTGGTGACCAAGAAGCCGGAGCAGGCAGTCGCAGCAGGTGCACGCCTGATGAGTGATTTTAAGGGTTCCGGTTATGCTGCGAAGGCGGCATTGTTACTGGCTAAAATCAGTGTCGACAAAAAAGATTTTGCCAGCGCAGAAAATCAGTTACGCTGGGCAATCGATAATGCTGCAGACAAGGCAACTGCAATGCTGACCCGACTGCGGCTTGTTGAGCTCCTGCTGGCGCAGCGCAAGTGGGATGCAGCGGGAGCATTGTTGGAACAGGTTAAGGGTAAGAGTTTTGCATCGCGCCGGGCCGAGCTGCAGGGTGATCTTGCCATGGCTCGAGGCCGCCGTAAGGTGGCCTATACAGCGTATACCGACGCCTTGGCCAGCCTGGATCAGGCAGCATCTTATCGTGATATTCTTGTAATGAAGCGTGATCACGCCGGGAGTCAAAAATGATTAGAGCACTTTTGTTACTCAGTTTGGCATTGTTGTTAGGTGCTTGCGGCGGCGGTAAAAGTAGTGTGCAGTTAACACGCCAACCTGTCGCCATGCCCGAAATGGCCTCGGCGGTCAAAGCTAAAGTGGTATGGCAGAATCAAGTGGCTGCAGACAGTCAGCGGCGGGATGTGTATCTGTATCCGGTGCTACAAAAAGGAATTATCTATGCTGTTGGCAGCGCTGGAGAAGCCAAAGCGATCACTGCTGCCACAGGGAAACAACTGTTTTCCTTTCGCACCAAACAGCAGATTACGGCTGCCCCGGGTCTTGCCCCTCGTCAGCTGCTATTGGCTTCCGGTGGTGCGGTCATCGCAGTGGATCCTGGGAATGCGAGCGTTCTGTGGCGACACCAACTGGGTAATGAAATCTTGGCGGCGCCGGTGCAGTCTCAAAATACTGTGCTGGTACGCACCATCGACGGTAATCTGGTGGGCTTATCGGCGGCCGATGGTACCGAACTGTGGCGGTTTAAACGGTCACTTCCAGCCTTGACACTGCGTGGTCAGTCACGTCCGGTCGTCTACCGTGGAGCAGCATTGACCGGGTACGCCGATGGTAAGCTTGTCGCAGTTGATATTTCGACGGGAAAACAGTTATGGGATATTGCAGCTGGCAGTAAACGGGGCCGTGATGAAATTGAACGTTTGACCGATATCGATGCGACCCCACTGCTGTTCGGTTCGGTACTTTATGTCGCCGCTTATCATAGCAAGGTGATGGCCTTGGCGCTGGGTAGCAGGCGGCTGTTGTGGAATCGTAAAATTTCAACCTTTGAAGATTTTTCTGTCGATCAAGATTCACTGTATATCAGTGATGAATCCGGAAAAATATGGGCACTGGATCGTCTTACCGGTACCGTGCGTTGGGTTCAGGAAGGATTGCGTTGGCGTCGTTTGAGCGGTCCGGCGGTGTACTCCAAGTATCTACTGGTGGCCGAGCGGGGGAGTAATTTTATCCACGTACTCAATAAGTCGGATGGCCGTTACTTAACAAGATTGGTTTTGCCGGGGCCAGCCACCAGCAAACCATTAGCGGTTGATGATAATTTTCTGGTACAGACGCAGGGTGGCAAGTTGCTGATGATGCGTATTGTTGGCCCTGGATAGACGGACTGTAGCGAGCTAATTTGTGAAACCGGTAATCGCTTTGCTAGGGCGGCCCAATGTTGGGAAGTCGACGCTTTTCAATCGCCTGACAAACTCGCGTAGTGCCCTGGTGTATGATTTCCCGGGGGTGACACGTGATATGCTCTATGGTGAAGGCGACAGGGACGGGCGGCGCTTCCTGGTGGTGGATACGGCAGGGATGGAATCGGGCGATAATGATCCGGTCCTGGATTTGGCGAATGCACAGCAGCAGCAGGTACTCAAAGATTGTTCGGTGGTGTTGTTTCTGGTGGATGCCAGATGCGGGCTGTTGCCGGCTGACAGTTTGATTGCGACCCAGCTGCGGCGCCAGGAAAAGCCAGTATTTTTGGTGGTCAATAAAGCCGAGGGTCTGACCGAAGCCTCGGCTGCTGCGGATTTTTATGGTTTGGGCCTGGGTTTGCCGAAACGGATTTCCGCCCTGCAAGGTGATGGCATATCATCACTGCTCAAAGAGGTATTACCCGCACAAGCCCAGACAACTGAAGAAGAGGCGATCGTTCATCCGGTCATTGCTTTGGTGGGTCGGCCCAATGTCGGGAAATCGACATTGACCAATATGCTGTTGGGAGAAAGCCGGGTCGTGGTATTCGATCAACCTGGTACCACCCGGGATAGTGTGTGTATTCCCTTTGAATGGCAGGATCAGAGCTGCCAGTTGATTGATACCGCGGGAATTCGTCGACGGGGACGTATCAATAGCCCGTTGGAGCAGCTTTCGGTAGTCAAAACCATGCAGACTGTAGATGCAGCCGATGTGGTGTTATTACTACTTGATGCCAGAACTGGCGTGGTTGACCAGGATGCCGCACTGGCCGGTTTGGTGGAACGTTGGGGGCGGGCCATCGTGCTGGTGGTTAATAAATGGGATGGTTTGACGGTCAGGCAGCGTACTGATCTACGCCGTGCTATCGACCGGCGCCTGCCATTTCTGAATTATCTAAAACCACGCATGATTTCAGCACTGCATGGTTCCGGAGTGGATCAGATCATGCCGGCGGCCATGACCGCCTATGAGTCGGCAGTGCGTGATCTGGGAACCGGAGCGTTAAACCGGCATCTGGCCAAAGCCATCGAAGTACGGACACCACCATTGGTTGGCAGACGGCGAATTCGACTAAAATATGTGCATCAGGGCGGGAAAAATCCGCCACGGGTGATTGTGCACGGCAATCAACTTGATCATCTGCCAGGACATTATCTGCGTTACCTGTCCAATTACTTCACCCGTGCATTCGGACTGGATGGAACCCGGGTACGACTTGAGCTACGTAGTAACGAAAATCCGTACGCCCCCAAAGCTGCACATAAATCACTTAGGAGGCCATCTGTGAATAGGGGTCGTCGTGAGGGGAAGCGGATTTGAGGTCACATGACATGGAGATGGGGTTTAATGGCATACGGGAGAATGCATGTCTGAGCCGTTACAACGTGATTTAAATCGACTTTCCACCCAGACCTTTGATCTGCTGGTCGTGGGTGGAGGCATCTTTGGTATTTGTGCAGCCTGGGATGCGGTATTGCGCGGTCTTGAAGTGGCTTTGATCGAGGCTTGTGACTTCGGTCATGGGGCCTCAGCCAATTGCTTCAAGATGGTGCATGGTGGTATCCGCTATCTGCAACATGGTGACGTCTATCGACTACGGCATTCGGCCAGGGAACGCAAGATTCTGCTGCAGATTGCGCCGCATCTGGTTAAACCACTGCCGGTTGTGGTGCCAACCTACGGCCATGGCAAGGAGGGCAAGGAATTTCTCGGCGTCGGCATCAAACTGTATGATTGGTTAACCATGGATCGTAACCGTGGTGTCGATGACCCCGCACGTCAGGTACCATCCGGCAGCTTTTTGAGTCGCAACGAAGTACTTGCCGACTTCCCAGGACTTGAACAAAAAGGTTTGACCGGTGCGGCAAAATTCTATGACGGCCAAATGTACAATACGGCGCGCTTGGTGCTGGCTTTCCTGCGCTCGGCCACCACTGCGGGATTGTGTGCTGCGAACTATGTGCGGGCACAAAAGATTCTGACAAAAGGTGGCCAGGTCAGTGGTGTGGACGCTGTTGATGAATTGACGGGTGATGCTGTGACTATTCACGCTCGAACGATCATCAATGCTTCTGGTGGCTGGTCGGAAGCCTTGCTTGGTCGTTCCGGTGGATTGCAGCCTGCAAAACCGAGCACTTTTTCCCGGGATGCCTGCTTTATTGTGCCGCGGATCTTCGACTCGCCCTGCGCACTGGCCGCCGAAGGACGCACCAAAGACCCGGATGCTATTCTCAGCCGCAGTGCTCGCCATCTATTCATTGTACCCTGGCGCCAGTATTCGCTGGTTGGTGTCTGGCATGTTGTCGATCGGGGTTCAGCCGATGAGGTGCGGGTGTCCGAGGCGGATCTACGGGGTTTTTTGGATGAAATCAACGGTGCCTACCCGGCGCTGCAGTTGACCCACAGTGATGTCAATTTGTGGAATGCCGGGCAAGTGCTGTTTGGTGAAAATGCCCCGGAACAGGTCAATCTGAGCTACGGCAAGCGTTCCAGAATGATAGATCACTGGAAAACGCATCAGTTGCAGGGACTCGTGACCTTGATCGGTGTGCGTTATACCACGGCTCGGGTTGATGCGATCGATGCCGTGAATCTGGTAGTAAAAAAATTACAACGCAAGGCCCCCGCTGGTGCCACAGCCAGTCGACGCGTTTTTGGTGGTGCTATTGACGATATCAGGGCCTCAACACGGCAGGCGGTCGCTGATTTTCCCACGGTAAATCCCGATATCATGGCTGGAGTGGTGCAAAATTACGGTTCCGAGTATCGGCAGGTAATGAATCGTGGATCCTCGGTAGAAGATCTGCAGCTCATAACCGGCACCCACACACTGATTGCCGAGGTGCGGTATGCGGCGCGGCAGGAAATGGCCATGCGTCTGGATGATGTGGTCATGCGGCGTACGGACATGGGCTCGGGTGAATATCCCGGACGTGCCGCGCTGGAGCAGACTGCAGCATTGCTGGCACAGGAGCTCAGCTGGAGTCCCGTGCAGCAACGACAGGAAATTACCCGCACCTTACAGCATTATGAAAAACTTACCCTTCGCGAACTGACCGAACAGAACTAAACTACAATATCCCGAGATTGGTTATGAACATATTGATCACCGGAGGCACCGGCTTTATCGGCTCCAGATTGGCCCTTTTTTGCCGTCAGCAGGGTGATTCGGTGCATGTCCTTGGCCAGGCAAACACCCCGTCAGAAGAGGATAATATCGAGGCATTGCGTGCTGCAGGGGTGGTCGTTGATCTGGTCGCTGTGGACCAGATGGGGCAGTATTCACATTGGTTCGACGGGGTTGAGTTGGTGGTGCATCTCGCTGCGGCCCAACATGAGGCCAATGTTGCTGATGCACATTTTCGTAACGTTAATATCGAGGGGACCCGATCGGTACTCGACGCTGCGGTACAAGCGCGGGTCAAACAGTTTGTGCATGGCAGCAGCATAGGCGTCTACGGTATTCTTGATGGTGTTATCGATGAGCAGTCCGCACTGAACCCGGACAATATCTATGGAGTGACCAAGCGTGATGGGGAACAATTGGCCCTGTCGTATGCTGACCGTTTGCCGCTGGTCGTGGTGAGAATTTCCGAAACCTATGGCCCCGGAGATCGGCGCTTGCTGAAGTTGTTCAAGGCCATCAACAAGGGTATGTTCTTTGTCATCGGCAACGGTGAGAACCTGCACCACCTGATCTATGTTGAAGATTTGATTCGTGGCATTCTCAAGGCCGCAGATACGCCGGCTGCATGCGGCGAAGTGTTCGTGATGCCCGGCCCCGATCCTGTCAGCACCCGGCAAATGGCTGACGCTATCGCTACCACATTGGGTAAGACGGTGCCGCATCTGCATGCGCCGCTTTGGCCATTTCTGCTGGCGGCTACGGTGCTGGAAAAGACACTGCGACCACTGGGTATTCAGCCTCCCTTGCACCGACGACGAATGGACTTTTTTCGCAAGAGTTTTACCTTTTCTCCAACCAAAACCCAAGAGCTGTTATCTTTTACGCCACAGGTGGGTTTTTCTGAAGGAGCGCGTCTGACTGCCCGCTGGTATCAGGAACAGGGCTTGCTGGACTGATGGCCAGATAGCCGAGGGCGGCACATCGGCTCTACATGCTCGTACCGTGGACAGCGGGATCAAGAGTTATAGGGGGATCGGAGATTGTCAAACTCCTTATTGAGTTGGTATTCGTCTGATGATACCTGCTCTTCTATGCCGTTGGTGCGTTTTTCCAGGTCATCAAACTTTTGCTTCAATTCGCTGAAGTCGAATTCATTTTTACCATAAGAAGCACCATAAGAGGCCTCGGGAGCATACGCCGCAACGGTTTCCCCGAAGTTGGTCCGGCCTTTCATGTTGTCAAAAGCACGGCGGGTTTTTTCCAGGGTAGCATCAAAAAAGTTTTCAAATTTCCCAGGGTTTCTGACCCAGTAATAGGCCAGGAAAAATGCCAACAAGGTGAAAATCTTGGTGAACAGGAACAGCACGATGAAGCCGATAATAACCGTGCGTTTCGAGACGCCGAATTTCCTCGCCAGTCCTTTGATGGTACGTTTGATGAAACCACGGGATTTCCTGGGCCCCGATGTGTGGTGCTGATAGAAGTGATGGTGATGACGGCAACGGCGTTTCATTTTTCTCTCCACTGCGGGGCTTGTGCTTCTAAAATCGTTTCCAGAGATTCGATTCGCTCTTCCAGGGAAACGGCGATTTCGCGCAGGCGTAAAAGCTCTTTACGATCCACCACCGTTTGCCCATCGCCTGCCCCGGCCAGGCTCATCTGTTTCCACTTGGTTACGTAGTGGAAGATCAACCATAGCGGTAGTCCAACCGACAGGAAGATGATGAGCGGGATGTTCAATAAACCCAAGAAACCCATAATTTATCCCATTTTTTTCCAGTTCACTTAAATCCAAGGAGTGCGATCAGGACTTGCCCTGTTTCTCGGCCAACTTGGCCTTCATCTGTTCAAGCTCATCGACAATAGCATTTTCGGCCGCCAACTCGACAAATTCTTCATCGAGCGTGCGTTGCTTGCCCAGGCTAAAGGCTTCAGCGTCAGCCTCCAGCTCATCGATACGGCGTTCCAGAACCGAGTAGCGTTCCATGGCATCATCAACCCGGCCATCGTGCAGGGTCTGGCGTATCTTAACCCGCTTTTGGGCCGTCTTCATGCGGATTTCAATGGACTTTCTCTTGGTTTTTGCTTCATCCAGCTTGGATTGCAACTGGCCCAGGTCGTTGTTGTATTTATTCAGAGAATCCTCAACGTCCTCCAATCCCGCACGTAAGCCGTTGGCTTGACCCACGAGCTTATTTTTTGCGATCAGTGCTCCTTTGGCCAGGTCTTCACGGTTTTTGGAAAGTGCGAATTCTGCCTTTAGCTGCCACTCGGCAGCGCTAGCGTCGAGCGTTTCCAGGCGTCGGGTCATTTCCTTTTTGTCGGCAATGGCCCTGACCGCCGTCGAGCGAACCTCGACCAGGGTATCTTCCATTTCCTGGATCATCAGGCGAATCATCTTTTCGGGATCCTCCGCCTTGTCGAGCAAAGAATTGATATTGGAGTGAATAATGTCGGTCAGTCGGGAAAAAATAGTCATGTCGTCCTCGATGGTTGGTTGAATGTCTCGGCTTCTTTCATTGCAGGAGGCGTGCCAAGTTCGCAACCCATTGAAAATAAACAAATTATAGAATATTGCGTTTAGCAAATTAGCGATAATCGATAATACTTATCGACAATATTAGCGTTTATCGCTATTATTGTATAATGACTGATCAACTACCCCTCATCCTTGGCGAAGACCCCGCCTTCCTTGATGCCGTCGAATGTTGCTCGCATCTGGCGACCATCAACCGTCCCTGTCTGGTGGTTGGGGAACGTGGCACCGGTAAGGAGCTGTTTGCGGCAAGGCTGCACTATCTGTCGGCGCGATGGAATGGCCCGTTAATTAAAGTCAACTGTGCCGCGTTGAGTGAAACCCTCCTTGAATCAGAACTGTTCGGTCATGAAATAGGGGCCTTTACAGGGGCCAGTAAAAGACGGGCCGGACGGTTCGAACTGGCCCATTCGGGAACGCTTATTCTCGATGAGATTTCCAACGCTTCGGCAGCTGTTCAGGAAAAGATCTTGCGGGTCATCGAATATGGTGAATTCGAGCGGGTCGGCGGTAGCGAAACCCTGCGGGTCGATGTACGGGTCGTGGGAGTGGCGAATATTGATTTACCGGCCTTGGCTGAAGCCGGCAGCTTTCGTGCCGACCTGCTGGATCGTCTGGCCTTCGATGTGATCACCATTCCACCGTTGCGGGGTCGACATGGTGATATTCTGGCACTGGCAGAAAGTTTTGCGCTTGATGTGTCGCGGGATCTGGGGCTGAACGCCTTCCCGGGGTTTACCCAGGGAGCCCAAGACGTCCTGTTGTCCTACTCCTGGCCGGGTAATGTAAGGGAACTGCGAAATGTGGTTGAGCGCTCCATATTCCACGGCGTGCGGGGCAATATCGCCATCAGCCAGGTGATCATTGACCCCTTCGATAGCCCCTGGCGGCCACCACGCCCGGGGTCTGTCGTGGGACCTGAACCCCGCACCCCTGAGTCTGTCGTCGGTTTCGCCGAAGCCGTCGCCAAATTTGAAATATCCCTGCTGGAAAAGGCCTTGACTGCCAGCCGCCACGTCCAAAAAGATGCCGCTCAACGGCTCGATCTGGGCTACCACCAATTCCGCCGCCTGCTGCAAAAACACCATATCAACTAGGAGCTTCCGCCCGCCCCGCAAGTGGCGTGCTGTCGCGCAGCAAACAGGTGGCACAATACAGAGAGTGGACGTGGCTATTGGCTAAACGATATTCGAACAAAACGTGCAGACACTTCAATAGCCTGGATTAACAGTATATTTGTGGTAATAAACTCACCACACGGCAAAGCAGCTGATGCGAACAGTACAAACGACTTGTTGAATGTCACTCTGACCATTGAGTCCGGTACGCTCGTCGTCGGTGCAGCGGAAATCGTTAACTCCTTTATCTATAAACCCAGGGAGGAGGGTAAAAAAGTGCAAGAAGAGTCAGCTATCAGAGCGTGATTTCAACCAGTGAGTGTCTCACTTACATTGACACAGAGGGGCGAACTCATCAGCCTCAGCGTAATAGCGGTGCTGACGGTGCTGCGCATCAATACGTACCGGATGCAGGCTCTCACGTTCCCTAAATTGGTCTAGTTTGGACTCTCGCTGCCTTAACAATTACCGCTACAGTATGGGTTACCTCACCTGCTTTTTCGTACGGGTGATTGGTGCGGAGCATTGATTCTCTGATGCCAACGACGTAGGCATAATGGGTGCGAGATTTGTGCACAACGATGGATAACAGGTATTATTATGCTGTTTTCAACAGTAGGGAGCCATTTTGGCTATTGACCGGGGCGGGCCCATGATAAGCATTGATCGTATAGCCGGAGCGTTGGTGGCACTTATCGGTGGCGTCGCGATTCTTGGCTGGTGGACGGATCATGCCGCCTTGGCACAGCTGTTGCCCGGTATGGCGGGCGTGACTTTCAACACCGCTTTAGGCTTTGTGCTGACAGGTGTGGCCGTGTTACTTTCCAACACGATGAAGTGGCGCCACACCGCACAAACTGTGCTGGCAGTGTTTATTGCCGTCTTGGCTTTATTATCGTTGTTACAGGATCTATACGGATTCAAATTGGGTCTGGACAGTCTGTTCATTTCCCAGATCCCCGCTTATCCGAACAGCCCTCATCCGGGCCGTATGTCGCCCAATACCTCACTGGCTTTCCTCTTGATTGCAACCGCTCTGTTGCTGCCCGGCCGCACCTTCTCGATTGGCAGGACAGTCGTGGCGCAAAGCTTTCTGCTGCTTACGATAGCATTAGCTGTTGCCGCTCTTGGAATGAAAATTCTGTCTCCCAGCATTCCGGTCGGACTGATTTATTTCGTCCCAATGTCCTCGTTTGCGGCACTCTGCTTTCTGATTGGCTCTGTGGGTCTGTTGTATCGATACAACCGGCAGACCTCCGGCCAAGCCAGCAAGAAGCTCTTGCTGTTTTCCCCTGCGATACGTTTGATGCAGAGGATGACTTTTTTGCAGAAATTTATTTTGATCAGTCTGCTGTTCCTGAGCCCCTTGAGTCTGGCCTTGTTCGAGCTTTCTGCAACAACCGATCGGCAGATCATGAAGATTGAAAAGGAACTCGATGGCCTTGAATACATCCGGGGTCTGGTACCGATATTTGAGGCCATACCGCAACATCGGGATATGCATAATGCTGCGCTGTATGACGGTCGTGTTTTCAAGGTTTCTGCCGCACAAAAGCAGGCAGCAGTAGATCGGTTAATCACCAGTATGGATACGCTGGATGCCCGATTAGGGACTGCACTGCGGGCCAGCGGTCAGTGGCGGAAGATCGCTCAGGCATGGGGTAAGATTGTATCCGGAGCCGGGAAACCGACACCGGAACAGCGTTGGGCCCGGCATACAGAACTAATTACCAGACTGATTTCGCTAATATTAACTATCGGGGGAAATTCAGGAATACTGGTCGACCCACAGATTGAAACACATTACCTGATGACGGTCCTTCTGGAGGAGATGCCGTCCGAGATAGAGCTTATTGACCAGGCTCGGGGTCTTGGCGCAGGGATTGTTGCTTCCCGGTATCTGAGTAGGGAGAATCGTCTCATACTGGCTAGCCTGTTAGGCCAGATCAGGGAACGATTTGTCAAAATCAAGGAAAATTTCAAGCGTGCCTTGACGATAAATGCCTCGTTGCAATCTGATTTGGGCGGTTTGCTGCAGACAGAGGAATCCCGTGTTCGGTATTTTTTGCGCCTGCTGGAAGACGATATCATCAAAGTTGATCGCATCAGTGTCCAGCCGACTGATTATTTTACTGCCGGTACCGCAGCTATTACCAATAGTTTGGCGCTGCTCCATTTCGACCTGGAGTATTTTGGGCGTAAACTCCGGGCGCGAAATGAGCGGCTGTCCGATTGGAGATATCAATCACAATTTGTCACCATTTTTCTCCTCCTTGTTGTCACTTATCTGCTGATTGCTTTTTATCTAGCGGTCATACAGACTGTTAAACGCCTTGAGTCTACGACAAAGTGCATGTTGGCCGGTGAGATGAGATTGTCGATTGAAGTGGAGAGCAGGGATGAGCTGGGACAGGTGGTGAGCTCGTTCAATAAGATTGCCGCAGCCCTGGTGACATCCCGTTCCAATCTGAAGGCGGTGGTTGATTTCGCCGCCGATGGCATCATCACCACTGATGAGACAGGAATCGTCCGGTCCTTCAATCCCGCTGCCGCGAAAACCTTTGGCTATGATGAGGATGAGGTGGTTGGCAACAACGTCAAGATGCTGATGCCTACTTTCTATCGTGCTGCGCATGATGCGGGCATGAGTCGTTATGCCAAGATGGGCGATCCCGGGATCATCGGTAAGAGACTAGAGTTCGAAGGCAAACGCAAAGATGGCAGTCTCTTTCCGTTGGATCTGGCGGTCAACAAGATGCAGGTGGGTGATGCGCAGCTGTTTCTTGGTATTACCCGTGACATCACGGATCGCAAACGGGAGAAAGCAGAAATGGAGCGCCTGGCCGCAGCGGTGAAGCAGACGACCGATGCAATCGTTATTACGGATCCGGATGGAAGCATTGTTTTCGTCAATCCCGCCTTTGAGCGACTGAACGGTTACAGCAAGGCGGAAGTACTGGGGGAGAATATGAGGCTTCTGAAAAGCGACCGGCAGAACGAGGAATTTTATCAGCATCTCTGGCAGACGATCCGTAGCGGGAACGTCTGGAAGGCGGAGCATGCCAACCGGCGCAAGAACGGCTCATTATATGAAGTAGAGCAAACCATCGTCCCCATTTTCAGTGTTCAGGGGGAAATTGCCAACTTCCTCGGTGTGCAACACGATATCAGTGAGCGCAAAGAGGCCGAGAAGAAGCTTGCCTGGCTGTCCTACTACGATGAATTGACAGAGCTGCCCAACCGCAGATTATTTTCAGACCGTGCCGACCAGGCCATCGTTGTGGCCCTGCGCGAGAACAACAATCTATCCTTACTGTATATTGACCTGGACCGCTTCAAGTATATCAACGATACCATGGGGCATGGTTGTGGCGACGAGGTGTTACAAGAAACTGCTCTGCGTATACAACGGACATTGCGTGTATCGGATACTGTAGCACGGTTGGGTGGCGACGAATTCGTCGTGTTATTGCCTGGAACGAATACCAAAACAGCCATGCGCGTGGCCCACAAGCTTCGCTCCACCCTGCAGCAGCCCTATCTCCTCAAAGAGCAGGAATTCATCATGGATTCCAGTATCGGGATTGCGATTTTTCCGGAAGATGGTAAGGATCAGGAAACCCTACTCAAGCATGCCGATACGGCCATGTACCATGCCAAACAAGATCGATTACATATCCATTACTTCTCAGCAGACATGGAGAAACAGGCAATATACTGGTTGCATATGGAGCAGGATTTGATCAAGGCTACTGAGAAGCAGCAATTTGAACTGTATTATCAGGCCAAGCACCATCTTGGCAGTGGTGCCGTCATCGGCCTGGAAGGCCTGATTCGCTGGCCCCATCCTGAGCTGGGTCTTATCTCTCCTGCTGAATTTATCCCGGTGGCGGAGGAAACCGGCCTGATCCAACCCATCACCCGCTGGGTGTTGGGTGAAGCTTGCAGGCAGGTTATCGCCTGGAACAAGGCGGGTTTTCAGCCGGGAAGAATCGGCGTGAACCTTTCTGCCGTGCAACTCATGCAGAGAGGTTTGGCGGATGATATCATTCAGCAGATTCACCAGGCCGGTGCCAAGCCGGAATGGATTGAAGTCGAGATTACCGAGACAGCCGCCATGCGGGACCCAGAAATCGCCATAGCCATCATGAATAAGTTGGTCGAGGTGGGGGTATCGGTCGCTATCGATGACTTTGGTACAGGTTATTCATCACTGGCTTATCTCAAACGCCTGCCGGCGGAATGGTTGAAGATCGACATCACCTTTATCCGTAATTTACCGGAAGATAGAGAAGATGCAGCGATTGTCCGCTCTACAATCGCCTTGGCGCATGCGATGGGTATGCAGACCATTGCAGAGGGTGTGGAAACGAGGGCTCAAGTGGAGTTCCTGAAAGCGGAGGGCTGCGATGCTGTGCAGGGCTATTTGTTCAGCAAGCCGCTACCCGTAACGGAGGCAACGGCCTATATCAAAAGCCATTCTTCGGATGACAAAGAAATATTCCACCAATCATAATATTGATATCACTTAGAATAAATTTGTCCTGCTGCTGACATCGTGCTCATTGTACTTAGGCGCTGCAGTGAACGGCTGTTTGCAGTTCTTCTATTGAGTCTGCTCGGTCGTTAGACATGGAATATACTTACGATCAATCGTCATAATGTGCCCTAACCACCACTCCTTCAGAAAGGCAATTGTTTCCAAAGAAAAGTCACCCCCTGTCTCTTGAGATTCTTTCTGAATTTTCCTTGTCTGGGTAATCATTTTGCGATGTACGGCTTTATGGTTTTCGATGTCCGCATAATGATGCAGTTGCATTAATTCTTCTTCATTTTCAAAATGTATTTCGGTATAACGCACAAGATCTTTAAATGTCTGGATTACCATAGCTCGGGCATCAACCGTTGCACGTACGCTAAACAAACAATTGATAAGATCGATAATCTGCTGGTGTTGCCGATCCAGAAGATCAATCCCAACGCTGTATTTCTCTTGCCAAATGATCATTTTTAATGCGTTCATTACAACCCTCTCCTTTTTTACCACTCCCTAATAAAAAATAAGCTCACAAGCTCAGCGATATCTACAGCCAAGCTTCTGTACCTCGGTTATTTAATAGTACATCGACGGCACCATTGCCGCCAAGGTGTGCTGGTGGTGAGGTATAAGCCAGTACTGCGCTGCAGCATTGTAACCAGCTGCGAGTTGCTATGCGCAATACGGCTTTACCTTCTGCAGACCCTATTCCTTTGCCGTGAATGATGCGGACCTGTCGCAGCCTGCGTTGCAGGCTGTCAGTAATGAATGCATGCAATACAATTTCTGCTTTGCTTCGGGTATAGCCATGTAAATCCAGTTCGGCCTGTATAGGCAGCTGGCCGCGACGCAGTTTTAGCAGCAACTGGCGCTGTAGTCCCGGGCGCCGAAATGAATCGAGGTCATCAATAACCTGCTCGGTCAAAATGAAAGGGCTTTTCACCGTGGGCTGAACGTGTCGTTGCGGGGATGTATGGTGCTCGGTCGGGCTGGCTGGTGCCCTGCGATTGGGTGCCTGCAGTGGCCTGACATCGCTGACTGCAGAACGAAACAGGTTATTGTCGTTATCTTCGGACAACGGAAATTAGCCGTGTTGCAGGGACAGTGCCTCAGGAGGCTGCCCGGGAACCTGCTATTCTCGCACAGCCTCCCAGATAGCGATCAGCATCCAGCGCTGCCATACAGCCACTACCCGCTGAAGTCACTGCCTGGCGATAAATCGAATCCATGACATCGCCGGCAGCAAATATACCGGGAATGCTGGTTGCCGTGTTATCACCTTGTTGTCCACCGTGGATGGTCAGGTAGCCGTTGTCCATGGCCAACTGGCCCTCGAAAATACCGGTATTGGGGGCATGGCCAATGGCGATGAAGACCCCGTCAACGCTTAGATCTTGCGTATGCCCCGATACGACGTGCTTCGCACGCAGTCCGGTTACTCCGCTGCGGTCACCAAGAACTTCATCGAGCACATGGTCCCAAAGCACAGTGACATTGCCATCATCTCCTGTTTTCGCCATCAGTTCATCGGTTAGAATAGCTTCAGCACGCAAGGCGTCCCGACGGTGAACAAGGGTGACATGGGAAGCGATGTTGGCCAGGTAGAGAGCTTCTTCCACTGCGGTATTGCCACCACCGATCACAGCAACCGGCTTATTGCGGTAGAAAAAACCGTCACAGGTGGCGCAGGCCGAAACGCCACGGCCCTTGAAGGCCTCTTCAGATGCCAGACCCAGGTATTTGGCTGAGGCTCCGGTGGCGATAATTAACGCATCACAGCTGTAGGTTTGACCGCCGTCACCAGTGAGGACAAACGGTCTGTCGCTGAGGATAACCTCGGTGACGGTATCAAAAATAACTTCGGTCTCAAAACGCTCGGCATGCTTGAGCATCCGGGACATCAATTCAGGCCCTTGTACACCATTGGCATCACCCGGCCAGTTGTCAACATCAGTTGTTGTGGTCAGTTGACCGCCCTGTTCGAGCCCGGTAATCAAAACCGGGGCAAGGTTGGCGCGAGCGGCATAGATGGCCGCTGTGTAACCGGCGGGTCCTGAGCCCAGGATTAGTAAGCGGGCATGTTTGGGCATGAAAATAACCTTATAATAATATGGATTATAACCGTGGTTCGTGACTTCTGTTAATGAGCATTTTGCACTGAATCAGAGGGGGCTTTGGGGTACAATCAGCACCGGAATTGTAATAGATCTCGTGGTCGTTGGCAAAGTCTCTGGCTGTGCCTCGATTACCTTCGTTAACGTAAAAGCAGAGCAAAGTCAGTTGTTTCACGGAGGGTTCTTTGTTCTTGAGCGGGCTCCTGACAGTTTGTATGGGAGTGGATAGGAAAACCAGTTTTGAGTCGTAAAACATCGAAGCAAGGCGGTCGCACCGCAAACCTGAACCTCAGTCGTCTGGGGCGGGAAACAGTCATCCTGGTCACGATAGGCATCGCTGTCTATCTGTTGCTGGCATTACTGACCTACTCACGGCATGATCGAAGTTTTTCGACCACAGGACGCGACCTGACCAGCAGCAATTTCAGTGGGCCGATCGGAGCCTGGTTTGCCGACATTGCTTTTATGTTTGTTGGCTCTTTCGCCTATCTTTTTCCCGTGTTGGTGGTCACTGCGGGCCTGCTGATCTATCGCCGCAAGCCGAAACAGTGGTCTTACAGCGAGCGTCTGCGGGTTGCGGCCGGTTTTATTTTTATCTTTATTGCGGGTAGCGGGCTCGAGCATTTGCATTATGCTGCACCGGTTGCCGTGGCTTATGTGGCAGGTGGTGCGCTAGGTGGTGCAGTCGCGGATATCACCGCTGAGCTGTTTGGTTTTGTCGGTGCAAGTCTGTTGTTGGTAGTGGTATTTCTGGTAGGTGTTACCTGGTTTACCCGCTTGTCCTGGTTTACCGTTATGGACCAAATCGGTGTTGTGATTTGTAACAACTGTGGCCGAGTACTGGCCTGGTGGCAGCAACGCGGCGATCGAAAACTGGGTACGGAAATTCGCCAGCAGCGTGAGCAGAGTGTCAAAAAACAACGCCACAAGCAGGAAAGCAAAATACCACCGCGGATAGAACCCAGGATACTACAGCCAGAAAGTCCTCAGCCACCTGTACATAATCAAGTCAGCCTGTTCGAGCAGGCTCCGGTTGCAGACACCTTGCCATCGCTGGCTTTACTTGAAAAGCCCGATGCGAAAACAGCTGGGTACTCGCATAAAACACTGGAGAAAATTTCCATTTTGCTGGAAAAGAAGCTCAGTGACTTTAATCTAGAAGTGGATGTGGTGGCGGTACACCCAGGACCCGTGATCACACGTTTCGAAGTCGAGCCGGCGCCGGGGATCAAGGCCAGTCAAATCACCACTTTGTCTCGTGATCTGGCCCGGGCATTGTCGATGGTTAGTGTCAGGGTAGTTGAGAATATCCCCGGAAAAACCACCATCGGAATTGAGTTGCCAAATGAGCAAAGGGAAGTGGTGCGTCTGGTTGAGGGTTTGACTTCTCCTGAATACGAGCGCTCTGCCAGTCCTTTGACACTGGTGTTGGGAAAAGATATCAGTGGTGAGACGGTCATTGCTGATTTGGCCAAGATGCCCCATTTGCTGATTGCAGGGACCACTGGTTCAGGTAAATCAGTATGTATCAACGCACTGATTTTGAGCCTGCTGTACAAGTCGACGCCCAGTACAGTACGGCTGATTATGATTGATCCAAAAATGCTGGAATTGTCTGTTTACGAGGATATTCCGCATCTTTTGGCCCCGGTGGTTACCGACATGCAACAGGCTGCCAATGCCCTGCGTTGGTGTATTGTCGAAATGGAACGACGCTACCGTTTGATGTCATCCCAGGGGGTGCGTAATCTCAGTGGTTACAACCGCAAAATACGTGCCGCAGGTAAAGCCGGGCAACCCATTCCCGATCCATTGGCCAGTGGTGGGGGTGAGCCCGAGTATTTGGAAGAGTTGCCCTGTATTGTGGTGGTCATTGATGAATTGGCTGATTTGATGATGGTTGTTGGCAAAAAAGTTGAGGAACTGATCACCCGAATTGCCCAGCGTGCACGTGCAGCAGGTATTCACCTGATTCTGGCTACCCAGCGGCCCTCCGTGGATGTTATCACCGGCCTACTGAAAGCCAATATCCCGACCCGAATTTCCTTTCAGGTATCTTCACGGGTTGACTCTCGTACGATTCTCGATCAAATGGGTGCTGAACAGTTGCTTGGCCTCGGAGATATGTTGTATATCCCACCCAATAGCAGCGTTCCGGAACGGGTTCACGGCTCCTTCGTGTCTGATCAGGAGGTCAATGACGTGGCCACATTTTTGAAGAAGACCTCGGCCCCACAATATGTGGATGCGGTTCTTGACGGCATTCCTGAAGAAACCTCATCTGAATCTTTTGTTGATGAAAGTTCTGCCGAAGATGATCCGTTGTATGATAGAGCAGTCGCCTTCGTTACCCAGACTCGGCGGGCTTCGATTTCTGCTGTTCAGCGGCAATTACGGGTTGGTTATAATCGGGCCGCGCGCATGATCGAAACGATGGAAAATACTGGCGTCGTCGGTCCCCTGGAAAGTAATGGTCGGCGTAATGTGCTGGCACCCCCACCGGTGGAATGACGATCTCCCTCCTGGTACTTTGTTGAAATTTATTGGTGAATCTATTGCTGAAAAATACAATACACACGATCCTGTTGCTGTCGAGTTTGCTGGTGCCTGACATCGCTATGGCCGGTGGCAAAGCGAGCCTGGAACACTTCTTCGAACAAGTGCAGACCCTGACAGCTCGATTTCAACAAGTTATTCTCGACGAAGGGATGAACCCAATCGATCAGTCGTCCGGGATGGTACGACTGGTGCGTCCGGGCCGGTTTCGCTGGGATTATGATGCGCCGCAGGAACAACACATTATCAGTGATGGCAAGAAGGTTTGGTTGTATGACGTCGAACTGGCCCAAGTGACGATACGCAAAGTAGACCGGGCCTTGGGCAAGACTCCGGCGTTGATTCTTGCAGGCCAGGGAGATTTAAATAAAACATTTAATATCAAAGAGATGGGGAAGCAAGGTCGATTGCAGTGGGTGTTATTGGAGCCCAAACAGCAGGAGGAATTTAATTCCATCCGTATTGGTTTTGAGGGTTCCAGCTTGCGACTGTTGGAAATGGTAGATGGCTTGGGACAAATTACCCGTATTACCCTCAGTAATTCGATCATAAATCGGCGCTTAAATCCTCAATTATTCAGTTTTACCGTGCCGGCTGGCGCCGACGTTATTGACGAAACCAGGGCACAGTAGCCTATGAGTGAGGCGGCAGTCACAGTGCCGTTGGCTGAGCAGGTACGGCCTCGGACATTGCAGCAGATCTGCGGTCAGGAGCACATTCTGGGTGTGGATGGGCCTCTGTCCTCCAGCCTGGCTCAAGGTCAGTTGTATTCATTGATTCTATGGGGCCCACCAGGTACCGGTAAAACCACACTGGCGCGCGTGATTGCCAGCACGATCAAGGCCCGATTTCATGCCTTGTCTGCTGTCAGTGCCGGAGTGAAGGATGTCCGCGCGGTCTTCAGTGAAGCTGCACTCGCACGCCAGCAGGGCCATCAAACGATTCTGTTTCTGGACGAGGTGCATCGCTTCAACAAGGCCCAGCAGGACAGCTTGCTGCCCTATATCGAAGATGGCACGGTGTTGTTTATCGGCGCTACGACAGAAAACCCGGCTTTTGAAATCAATCGGGCACTGTTGTCGAGACTGCGGATTCACATCCTCAAACCATTGGATGAAGATGCCCTTCGGCAGATCATGCAGCGTGGTCTGAGTCATCTCGAGCAACACGGCCAGATTGTGCAGCTTGACGATGATGCCGTAACCATGTTGCTGGATCTCGCAGTAGGGGATGGCCGTCGCTTACTGGGGTTGTTGGAAACCACGGTGGCTCTGGTTCGGCCACAAGCTGGTGGTGTTACCCTGCACAAGCAAGATGTGATCAAGGCATCAGGTGAGAAAGTAGCCCAGTTCGATAAAGGTGGAGATTATTTTTACGATCTCATTTCGGCCCTGCACAAGTCGATTCGTGGTTCCAACCCCGATGCCGCCTTGTATTGGTTTTGTCGTATGTTGGTAGGTGGTTGTGACCCTCTGTATATTGCTCGTCGCTTATTGCGGATAGCCAGTGAGGATATCGGCAATGCGGATCCCAGGGCGTTGTGGATCACCAGTGATGCCTGCGAAGCGTATCGTCGCTTGGGTAGTCCGGAAGGTGAGCTGGCATTGGCTCAGGCGGTATTGTTCCTGTCTTGTGCGGCCAAGAGTAATGCGGTCTATACGGCTTTTAAGGCCGCGATGGCGGATGCACAACAGTTTGGATCACTGTCGGTACCGTTGCCATTGCGCAATGCTCCGACCCGGCTGGCCCGGTCACAGGGCCATGCTGAGGGCTACCGATACGCACATAATGAGCCCGGTGGCTACGCTGCTGGTATGAACTATTTCCCGCCCCGGCTGTCCGCACGGCAGTATTACCACCCTGTGGATCGTGGTCTGGAACAGCAGATTGCCCGTCGCCTCAAGGAATTACGACAGCTGGATCAACAACAATGCCGTACTGAGAGTATGTCACAAGAGTAAGAGGTCAGTTTGTGCGTACAATGGTGCTTGAACTAATTGGCTGCGATGGTGGTCTGATCGTTCATGGGTGTTGATTTTGGATCAGCTCGACCGGTTATGTAACGAAAATCATAGGAAAATCAGACTAAACCCTGCTTTTCCATAGTGGGTTCTCTATTCTAGAGTGGCCTCCTGGATTGAGCGATAAGTGTTGACACGATCATGTGGGTGCTTTCCCATGGTTCCCGGGAGCTGCCATGGCAAGGATAGCTTTGGGTCAATAGTGAAATTGATGGTGAAATACCGGGTGAAGTGCTGGAAAATCACTGGAGAAGGAAGGATTTATGCTGGATGTGCAGTTATTACGTCAGAATAGTGGAGCCGTCGCTGAACAGTTACTAAAGCGTGGATTTGTGCTGGATGTTGCCACATATGAAGCCTTGGAAAGTCAGCGTAAAGCTGCTCAGGTGCAGGTACAGGCGTTGCAGTCGGAACGTAACAGTCGGTCAAAAAGTATCGGCCAGGCGAAAGCCCAAGGACAGGATGTTGGTCCTTTGTTGCAGCAGGTCGCCAGTCTTGGAGAACAGTTGCAAGCTGCGGAACAGGGTTTGGGTGTCGTACAACAGTCCTTGCGTGATTTTCTGTTGAATCTGCCGAACCTACCTCATCCAACGGTGCCGGTTGGAGAAGGTGAGGGTGACAACAAGGCGGTTCGCCATTGGGGTACGCCTCCGCAGTTTGATTTTCCGGCACGTGACCATGTTGATCTGGGGCAGGCTTTAGGTGGCATCGACTTCGCCGCTGCGAGCAAGGTAACCGGTGCACGTTTCGTGATCTTGCAAGGTGCTGTCGCACGATTGCATCGGGCCTTGACCCAGTTTATGCTCGACCTGCATATACGCGAACACGGTTATGAAGAAGTCTATGTGCCCTATATGGTACACGAAGATTCACTGTATGGGACGGGGCAGTTGCCAAAATTCGGTGATGACCTGTTTGCCGTCGATGATGAGCGGCCTTTTTATTTAATTCCCACCGCTGAAGTGCCACTGACCAATTTGGTACGTGACCGGATCGTTGAAGATCAGGAGTTGCCGCTAAAATGGGTTGCCCATACACCCTGTTTTCGCAAGGAGGCAGGCTCCCATGGCAAGGATACCCGAGGCATGATTCGACAGCACCAATTCGACAAGGTGGAAATGGTGCAGGTTGTTCGACCGCAGGACTCTGATCAGGCTCTGGAGCAATTGACAGGAGATGCGGAAGCGGTGCTACAGCAACTGCAGCTGCCGTATCGAGTGGTCCCCCTCTGTACCGGAGACCTGGGTTTCGGTGCCAGCAAAACCTATGATCTGGAAGTGTGGCTGCCAGGGCAAGGCAAGTACCGGGAGATCTCATCCTGTAGCACTACCGGTGCATTTCAGGCACGGCGTATGCAGGCCCGCTGGCGTAATCCACAAACGGGTCGACCAGAGTTACTCCACACCCTCAATGGCTCTGGTTTGGCTGTAGGACGGACCCTTGTTGCGGTACTGGAGAATTACCAGCAGGCCGATGGTTCCGTAGTTATCCCGGATGTTGTTCGACCCTGGATGGCTGGTGAACAGGTGATGCTTAGCCGTGAATGTAAATCCATGGATGATCATGTGGTCATTCGGCCGGGTTGTTGAGAAATTACCATGGAGCACAGGCACTCGGTTCTGGAAACAGCACGGTTAAAACGATTCACCTGGTGCATCGCTGTGTTCCTGCTGCTGTTTCTTGTCCTGCCCAGAATACCGATTTCCTGGGGTCAGGCCAAGTTCGCACTGAGTCAGTCGACCATCGATGACATGGTCCGACGCTTTGGCAGCCGGGCTCGTGCCCAACTTCAGGACTGGGTCAGTTTTGTCAACAACAATCGTGGCCTTTCTGATCGGGATGCCCTGGATGCGGTGAATATTTTTTTCAATCGCAGAATTCGCTATGTGGAAGATATTATTCACTGGAAAAAAAATGATTACTGGGCTACACCACAGGAAACTCTGGCATCCCGTGGTGGTGATTGCGAGGATTTTGCCATCGCCAAGTACTACACCCTGCGTGAATGGGGGATAGCTGACAACAAACTGCGAATTGTCTACGTTCGTTCCAGCCGCTTGCGCCGGCCACATATGGTGTTGGCTTATTATCCGAAACCGCGTTCTGATCCATTGATTCTCGATAGTATTACCAGTCGCATCTCGCGAGCTTCAGAGCGCCGTGACCTGACCCCGGTGTACAGTTTCAACGGTAGCCGTTTGTGGACCCGCTACCAGCGAGGCCAGGGACAGTTGGGGGTAACCCGCAGGCTGCGTAACTGGCGCTATGTGACTGAAAAAATGCGTCGCGCAATTATTCATTGAAATCACGTTACTTATTAGCAAAGCGAGCTATAGTGAACAAACCAACTGTAAAGAGGTAAACCATGCCGTTATCGAGAAAGATCGGAATTGTCATCTCCTGTCTGATCGCTGTGATTTATGCTGGCAGTATGCTGATCAGCATTACCAGTGTCCGCGCTTATTTACAGGATCAATTGATCTCAAACGCCCAGGATACCGCCACTTCCCTGGGGCTTTCACTGGGGCCGGTGATGGCTGCGAATGATCAGCCGCTGGCGGCGGCGATGATCAATGCCATCTTTGATCCTGGTTACTATCAGAAGATTGAGTTACGGTCAGCTGACAATAAATCCCTGGTCAGGCGTGAGCGTGCGGTCAGTATCGAGGGGGTGCCGAATTGGTTTGTGCAGGTTATCCCATTGCATTCACCGGCAGCCAGCGCCGAGATTATGTCCGGGTGGCAGATCGGTGGGAGTGTTTCTGTGCAAAGTCATCCAGGGTATGCCTATCTGTATCTGTGGCAGCGAACGGTAGAAACCTTTTGGTGGTTTATCGGTGGGCTGGCCTTATTGCTGGCGGCGGTTGCAGTCAGTCTGCGTTACCTATTGTCTCCTTTGAAGCAGGTAGAAGGCCAGGCCAGGGCGATTGCCAATCTGGATTTTGTTGACGTGGAGGAGATCCCGAAGACCCGGGAATTGAAGAGTGTAGTTCTGGCCATGAACAAGATGTCAGGCAAGTTGCGGCAGATGGTCTCGTCCCAGACAGAATTGGCCGAACAGATGCGCCGTGAAGCCTATCAGGATAGCGTCACCAATCTACCCAATCGACGTCAGTTCAACACCGAGTTCGAGCAGTGGCTGACCGATACCGATCACTTTGATTTTGGAGCTATCCTGTTACTCGAAATAGCTGATTTCAAGGCTTTTAATGATCAATGTGGCTATGTGGTCGGCGATCAGCGCCTGTGTCGGATTGCAGACTTTTTGGGGCATTATTGCGCTGAACTTGCTGGCGAAAAAATACTGGCTCGACTTGGGGGTGCGAGTTTTATCCTGGTGATTGACGGTATGGATCGACAAGAGGCCGAGACTGCCTGCGATCATATTCTTCAGGGATTGGTCGAAATTGACTCTACAGGCGATAAATCACAAGTGCGTCTGCAGGCCAATATTGGCGTCGCCTTGTGTCAGGGCAATGGTCAGCCCGGTGATTTGTTGGGGCTTTGTGATCTTGCCTTGCGTACTGCCCAGCAACAGGGCAGTAACCGCTGGTTTGTGAAGGAATCCGTGTCTTTGCAGTCAGCATTGCCACGTAGTGCGCAGGCTTGGTCTGAGTGGCTGGACCAAATTATTGCCAAACAGGCGATTGAATTCTGTTTGCAGCCGGTTAAGGAATTGCGTCAGGATCGTTTGTTGCATCGCGAAGTATTACTGCGAGCACGTGATCTGGATGGCAGTTATGTATCCGCCGGAGTTTTCCTGCCGATGGCTTGGCGCTATGACCGCATGCTGCAACTCGATCGTCTGGTGGTTAGCAAAATACTGGAGCGATTGGTCAGTGACCACAATTCACGGTTGGCGGTCAATATCTCTGATGCCAGTATGCGTTCAATGGAGTTTGTCGACTGGTTATCAGTGCAGTTGACCAGGTTTCCGGAGCAGGCGGCAATGCTGGATTTGGAAATTACTGCCACCGCGGCAGATCAGTCATTACCACAATGTCAGGTTCTGCGAAAAACGCTGACTGCAAACGCCAGTCATCTGGGTATCGACCATTTTGGACGAGGTCAGGGATATTTCGGTTATCTGGCCACATTAAAACCGGATTATGTCAAGGTGGACGGCAGCTATATAACTGCAGCAGCCGAAAATGCGGATGTCCGGTTCTTTTTGCAGACCGTAGCGGGCATCATCCATGGACTCGATGGTCTGGTGATCGCTGAACATGTCGAGCATAAAGACCATCTGCAATGGGTCAGCAATAACGGATTTGACGCAGCGCAAGGCTATGAGATAGGAAGGCCTGATGTGGTCGATAATTAATCACTTGAGTGGTTGGCGAACCCGAGTGGAATTGGGCTAAAACTGGGATCCAGACCTTTTCCTTAAAAGGCGTTCGTCGAATTGCCAAGTATTTTTTTTCGTGCATCCTGGTGCATCAAATTGATAGGTCAATATTGTTAAAGTCGATAAAGATTTTATTTTTCGGTAAATAACTCAAAAAAAGCGTTGATGGTGCGAATCATTCGTCGCTCATCCAGACAAGCGGCGTATTCAGTGACTTCGAGCCCGTTTCCCTGCAGGTTGATCGCATGTAGCCGGCGGTCATTGCCGAACTCCGTGGCACCGACAATGCCAATGCCCAGACCTGCTGCGACAGCCTCTCTGACCCCTTCACGACTACCGATTTCCATTACCGGACCCATGGTAATGCCGGATTGTTGTAAAGCGTGCTCAAATACGGCCCGGGTGGTTGATCCATGCTCTCGTAGCACCAGTCGTTGCTCGGCCAGGGCAACCAAAGGCAGACTGCGCTTGCCGGCCCATTCGTGACCTTTGGGGACGAAAGCCACCAGTTTATCACGGCGGATGAGGGTGGAAAAAAGCCGATGGTCATGGCCGATATTGGGCAGGACGGCGATATCCGTATGTCGTTCAAACAGAGCATCAAGAACCTTTGTGGAATTACCAAAATCCAGAGTCAGTCTAATACCCGGGTGTAAGCGGTTGAAGCGTCCGAGCAGGGGTACAACATGGTAGGGGGCGTCAGCAGAAACACGTAACAGGCCCTGCGCCAAGCCCTTGGCTGCAGTCAGTAGTTGTTCGGCTTCAGCTTCCAGTGAAAACTGACGCTGGGTAATTTCCAGCAAAGCCTGTGCGACCGACGTCAGGGTGATGTGATGGCCGCGTCTTTCGAACAAGATCACATTGTAGCGCTGTTCCAGCGCCTTGACCTGATCGGAGATTGTCGGTTGGGTAACATGCAGCGCTGTGGCTGCCTTGGTGAAACTACCCTGGGAGGCGACGGCATGAAAAGCGCGAAGATGGGAGTAATTCATTGGCTAGTTTGGCATGGATTGGTTGGCATCGATGATGGGGTACCGATCGATTGGGGCGGTCTTTTGACATCGGTTTAACCGATAATAAATATAATTATTAACGATTTGCTATATATCCAAGCAAAGCATACAACACTCAGGAGTCCAAAGCATCCCATCAGGAGAGAATTCATGAGTGAGCAAGCAATCATTGCCAGTGCAGCCACCACACCAACCGGAGATCCCTGGCTTTTTACCCCGGGACCATTGACCACCTCGCCTACGGTCAAAGAGGCCATGTTGCATGATTTTGGCTCCCGTGATGCACGGTTTATTGCCATGAACAAAGCGGTACGTGACCGATTGCTGGCTATCGTCAATGGCAGTGAAAGCCACATCTGCATTCCCATGCAGGGTTCCGGAACCTTTGTCGTGGAGGCAATGATCGGTAATTTTGTCCCCACCGATGGCAAGCTGCTGGTGCTGGTTAATGGTGCCTATGGCTGGCGAATCGTTAAAATCGCGGAATATTACCAGCGGGCTGTAGAGGTGCTGGAAACTCCTGAAGATGTGCCGAGTGACGTAGCTGCTCTGGAGCAGCACCTGGCGAGAGACCCCGGCATCAGCCATGTGGCAATGATTCATTGTGAAACCACTTCCGGGATGATCAATCCGATCAAGGCCATTGCCGATGTGGTCAAAAAGTATGGCCGCAGCTTGCTGATCGATGCCATGAGTGCCTTTGGTGCTTTGCCACTGGATAGTCGGGAGATCCATTTCGATGCGGTCGTGGCGTCCAGTAATAAATGCCTGGAGGGCGTGCCGGGCATGGGCTTTTGTCTGGCCCGCAAGCAAGTGATGATGGCTTGTGCTGGAAACTCGCCTTCCTTGAGCCTGGATTTGTATGAGCAGTGGCAGGGTCTGGAAAAAAATGGCCAATGGCGATTCACGCCACCGACCCACTGTATTCTGGCCCTGGATCAGGCTTTGCGGGAATTTACCGCTGAGGGTGGGGTTGCGGGCCGAGGTGCGCGTTATCGGGCCAACTGCCAAATCCTGGTTGAAGGCATGCGGGCCATGGGCTTTCAGACCTTGTTGCCGGATGAACTGCAGGCCCCTATTATCGTAACCTTTCACAAACCTGCGGACCCTGCATTTGATTTTATGGAGTTTTATCGCCTGCTCAATGCGCGGGGTTATGTGATATATCCAGGCAAGCTGACGGTGGCAGACAGTTTTCGTATGGGGTGTATTGGCCGTATGAGCGAACCACAAATGCGTGGTGTCTTGCAGGCAGTAAAGGAAGTGCTCGAAGAGTTCGGTGTTAGTAACTGCCAGCCGTGAGTACAGCGCTGCTGATGAAGGATGAGTCCCCGGATTGTGTCGGCTGTTTACAGATTTACTGCGGGCTTGAGGAGAGGCCTCAGCAGGCTGTTGAAAAAGTCTCAGCTGCGTGCAAGGCAATAATCCGCGAAAAAGCACCGTGTGCCGGTGCGTACATGCGGGTTGGGTGGGTGATTAACGCCGCATCGTGCCGCATGAGTGTTTTTCAATAGCTTGTCAGGTCAAAAATACCACTTTAGATACGCATAATAGAGATCTTTTAGTGTGCCGTATTCGCTGCCCACTCCACCGCCGAAGGCCTGAATTCCTACAGAACCCTCTACGTTGTCGGAGAATGAAACAACCAATTCGGGGGAAAAGAACCTGCTGTGATCATCCAGGTTCAGAATCCAGTTGTTTCTCCAGAGCAATATAGAGGTAACTCCGTAGCTTACGTACCCACCCATGTAGCGTTTTGCCAGGCTTTGGATGTTCCCGGAAAACAGGCGCGGAAAATCGTAGCGATTGGGATCAGAAGCACCCTGGCCGTTGTAATAGATTTCGACATTCAGAGAAAGCGTATTGGGAAAGCTGTAGTCTGCCCCAATCACGGCACGGGTGTAGGAGCCATCTGTGGGGGAATCCGTTCTCGTGATCTCACCCCGTGTGCCGATCTTGCCTAGCTGACCGGCAAAATCGAAACCGAGCATCTTGTCGTTACGAAAACGACCGCTGGTCAGTGCCCAATCAAAGCCATTATTATGGGTACGCCAGCGCCAGGCCATGCTCGCCCGTTGTGCTGTGGTATGGCCGGCATAAACCATACTCAGACTGGATAGATCGCCATAGTTCCAATCCAGGGCAACGGCATCGACACCCACGCGTCGCCCACGCTCGAGCTGCGTTGGGTTGATCGGATTCAGGATGTCGACCGGACTCCAAAACAGAGCCGACCCCCAGGCGATACGCTGGCGTCCCAGCCGAATATCGACCTTTTCAAAGGCCAGATCGACATAGGCCCGGTACAGACGATGGCGCCCATAGCCATTGCTGGAATCAAGGTAGGTTCGTTGTAGATCGAGATAGGTATCCGGGTTGATGTCCTTTTGGGAAATAAACTGATGGGTAGCAAGATAATTACCCGATATGAGTTCATTTTCGTATTGCACGTCGAAGGACGCAAGTTCCCCCATGTCCCCCTGGAAGCGCAAGTGCACTCGGTTGAGATCGGTGGTGTAATGGGTTTCGGGTGGATAAAGGGACAGGGTCTGGGAACCGACCAGTAAATTCTTGTAATACCCGCTGACTTCGAGTTGTGCGACTGCTTCCTGCCCAAGGCTGCCAAGCAACAGGCCAAGTAGCAGCACGGGCCAGGTTGTTAAATCAGACATGCCGGATGGCCGTGACCGGCTCCAGGTGGGCTGCACGGGCAGCCGGATAGATTGCCGTTACGACACCGGTAGCAAACAGGGCCAAGGCTGCCCACCACAAGCTACCGATGATCAACACCGGTTTCAGGATGGGCGTCATCCCGGGTATGGCCTCGGTCGCCTGCGTCAGGCTGGTAAGATCGATACCCACACTGGCATAGTAGGCGGTCACCGCAATACCGAGAATCGTACCCACAACAATACCGACTGCCGATAACGCCAGCGATTCATAGATGACGATACGCAATATCTGTTTGGGTTCGGTTCCCAGTGCCATCATCACACCAAACTCACGCGTGCGTTCAAGTACCGACATCAACAAGGTATTCATGATGCCCATGGCAATCACGAACAGCACAATCGCCAGGATGATGTAGAAGAACACATCGCTGAATTCAATCATCTGTACTACGACGGGCATCAGTGTTTCCCATGGCAGGGCCACAAGTCCGTTTTTGCCTATGCGACGGTTCAGACTTTTGGAAAACTCAAGGCTATCCCGGCGATTTTTAAGTGATAGGACAATGGTGGAGATACTGTTGTCCAGGCCCAGCAACTCCTGTGCCGCCGAAAGTGGGATCAGGCCGAGCAAGCCATCAAAGAATTCATTGCCTGTGGCAAATATTCCTGCGACACGATACGCGGCAGAGCCGAGGTTACCATTCATTTGCTGCGTGGTAACCACAACTTTCTCGCCGATAAGAATGCCGAGCTTTTTTGCCACTCGTTGCCCGAGAACAATGCTGTTTCGCCCGTTGACCGTAAGATAGGTGCCCTGGATAATCACCTTCTGCAACTGGGTGATTTGCTGCTCCCTCTGTGGATCAATACCCAAGATCAGCAAGGGTTCCGATGCGATCGGGCTGCTGACCATGGCCCGGGTCTGTACTCGAGGAGACGCCTCCAGAACACGTGGATCCTGCCTTATTTTCTGCAGGATCGACACATAATCGTTGATGCGAAGGCCAGGCTCCATGTCCAGTCGGAAGCCTTGGTGTTCGATTTGTACATGGGCGCTGAAATAGCGGGTCGAGTTTTCCACCAATTGCCCATACCAGCCTTCGATCAAGGCATACAAAACGATAAAGGCTGCCAATCCAAACGCTGTGGCACCGACGGTCAGCAGGGCACGACGTGGGTTGCGCGTTATACCGCGACTGGCGATGGCCCAGAACACAGCTCGACTACGCCGTTGCATTTTGTGCTCAGCTGCCCTGAGCCGGTGTGTTTTTTGTGTACGTATTCCGTGGATGGCATCCACTGGCACAACGCTGGCCGCGCGCCAAGCAGGGTAAAGGGCCGGCAAGATACTGATCAAAAAGACCATGGCGGACAGTTCCACGACGTGGTCCCAGCGGGTCACCGGATAGACAATGGCAGATAGGCCCGGCATGCTTTTCAGGGCCTCGGTAAACTGCTCGAAATTCAAGCCGGTGTTGGCCAGGTAGAAATTAATCCCCAGTCCGATGATATTGCCGACGATTATCCCGGCAGTGCCAAGCAGTATCGACTCCAGGACCACCAGGCCGACGATCTGCAGCCGTGTAGTCCCCAAGGCCATGAGAATACCAAACTCGCGGGTGCGCTCCATGACTGCCATTAATAGGGTATTGGCAATTCCCACCGCCACCACGACAAACATTATGCCCAGCACGATATAGGTCATGGCCTCGTGGATCGACACCGCCTGCACCACAGACGGCAGTAGCTTGCGCCAGCCCAATACTTCGTAGTCCGACCCCAGCTTGCGTGACAGGGTTGCCGCCACCTGGGCCGATTGCTGGCGTTGATCCAGCCGTATCGCCCACGTTGTCGCTCGCCCCCACATGGCATACAGATCACGTGCAGCCTCCAGGGTAATAAACACATAGTTCGTGTCAATAGCGTCGATTCCGGTGTCGTAAATGCCGACGATACGATAACGTCCCGCGCCGATTGACCCGTCGACCGCTTGGGTAATCAACACGGCCTCTTCGCCCAGCTTGGTGTTCAGTATCCGGGCCATGTTATCGCCGATCAATATGCCATCGATATCCTTCGGACGCAGGTAGCGACCTTTAATAACCGTTTTATTAATTGTGGTTACCTTGACTTCGTTTTCTGGATCGATGCCGACCACCATTACCCCACGATTTTTTCTGGCACCGCTTAACATGGCCTTCCCTGATACCCGCGCTGAAAGCGCTTTGACATGGCCGCTCTGTAAAAGCTGGGCTTGAATCTTCGGATCATCGGTCATGGCGCGATATAATTTCTTGTCATCGTGGTAACCCTTGCCATGGATTTTCAAGTGACCTGACAAATAACTCGTACTGTTTTCGATCATTTGCTCGTTCATTCCATCGATGAGCCCCCAGAGAAACACCAGCGATGCTAAGCCAACGGAAACCGCAACGACTGTTATCAGGGAGCGTCTGGTATTGCGCAACACATTTCGCCAGGCCAGACGCAGCTGTTTCATTTTTCCGTCTCGGGTTGCTCGCGGTCAGCAACAATTTTTCCGTCGCGCAAGGTCACGATGCGTCGGGCGCGTTCCATCACCATGGGATCATGGGTGGAAAAAATAAAGGTGGTTTTGTGGCGTTCATTGAGGTCACGCATCAGATCCAGCAAGGCGCCACCGGTATGCGAATCCAGGTTGGCAGTGGGTTCATCCGCCAGCACAATAGCGGGTTTTGATGCGATAGCGCGGGCCACGGCGACCCGTTGTTGTTGTCCTCCAGATAATTGTGACGGACGCCGGTGGATGTATTGCTCAAGACCCACTTCAGCCAATACAGCCTCGGCACGCTCGCGTCGCTCCTTGTCGGGGACCCCCTGTAACAACATGACGTATTCAACATTCTCTACCGCACTGAGCACCGGGATCAAATTGTATTCCTGGAAAACGAAGCCAATTTCTCGTAATCGCAGGCGGGAGAGCTGACTCTTCGTCAGTCGGCTAATTTCCTGCTCACCCACCCATATTTTCCCATGGGTGGGTGTATCCAGTCCGCCGATAATATTCAGTAATGTGGTTTTCCCGGATCCGGAAGGCCCCACCAGGGCCATAAATTCACTGCGTTCAACATTCAGATCGACACCGTTCAGCGCATCGACAACGAGACTCTCTTGCGGGTACTGCTTGCTGACTTGTTTGACTTCAACCAGCATCATGATCGGTCTCCACTAGCGCCGACGGCGCAGGTTGCGAAGTGTAAAAATGGAATCTTTGATCGGCTTGTCGAAGACGACGTTGAGTACTCGAATTCGGGTGAAGCTGCCGGGTTTCTGCACTGGCCGCATTTCCCATAGTGAGGGTAATTCACGGTCGCCGAATTTGCGGATTTCAGAGAAGCTAAGGACTTTGATGGTTTGGCCGCGCTCATC
>ENA-ORDP01000105-ORDP01000105.1-marine-sediment-metagenome-genome-assembly--contig:-NODE-105-length-52316-cov-30.354968_pt1 | contig 52316 bp, 53 predicted proteins | sample MGYA00248627_ERZ508539 | MGnify/ENA primary metagenome ERZ508539 (study PRJEB26208, sample SAMN05571518) | marine sediment metagenome | biome: deep sea; feature: Hydrothermal vent; material...
GAAAGAAACTGGCTCTTGGCGCGATTGGCGCCCTCCGCCTCTTCCTTGGCAAGCGCCAGTTTTTCCTGGACCTCTTTGCGTGCGGTAATATCCTGTACGACACCCAACATGTGCAACGGCCTGCCATTGCCGGCCCGCATCACATCCCCGCGTTCCAACAGCCAGCGGATGGTACCATCCGGCCAGACTACCCGGTGTTCAATATTATAGCCTACGGCGTGCTGCACACAGGCATCCACGGCATCGGTTACCAACTGTCGATCTTCGGGATGCACAGCAGCGAGAAAGTTTTTGTAACTGGTTTCAAGTTTGCCCGCGGCATAACCGAGCAGCGGGCCTATACGCTCCGACCAGTAAAGATCGCCGCTCTCGACATTCCAGTCCCAGGTGCCGATATTGGCAAATTCCTGACTGCGTTGAAGACGGCCTTCATTTGCTTTCAGGCCGGTGATGTCGGTGCGCAGAGAGACGTATTGGTGAGGTCTTCCATTGGCGTCCATAATCGGGATGATGGTGGAGATTACCCAGTAGTGATCACCGTCTTTGCGGCGATTGCAGATTTCCCCATGCCAGATGTCACCACGACTGATGGTACGCCACAAATCGCGGAAAAAACTTCGGGGGTGATAGCCGGAATTCAGAGCATTGTGGTTGCGCCCGATGAGATCTTCGCTGCGGTAGCCGCTGGCTTCACAGAACTTGTCGTTGACATAGATGATTGTGCCTGTCGCGTCGGCGACACTGACGATAACGTGCTGATCGACAGCAGTGTGCAATATATCGCGCTCGCTTTGTGCCAATCGGCATTCAGCATCGCGACAGCGGATGCGTCGGGCACGCCTCGCCCGCAGCTGTACAATCTCCGCCAACTCCCCGGGATGGACAGCTTTATCAAGACACTCATCCACGCCCTGTTTAAGCGCTGACAGCCGGGACTGCGGGTCATTTTCGTGTGTTAACAGGATAAGTGCTATATTTTCCCACTCTTCATTTCCACGAATATCAGCGACCGGATTCAGGCCGCTGTAAGCCGGGATATCGTCGTCCAGCAGCACAAGGTCGGGATCGAAAGAGCGTATCGTTTCGTGAATCTTCGACGGATCACATTCCGATTGTGCACGCATGCCGATGGCTTCCAGCTCAGCCATATAGGGGGGCGCTATGTTATTATCGGCGACTATGACCAACACGCGCAATGTTTCAGAGCGCTCTGGATCAAGCGCGTTCGCAAACCCGGGGTGGTCAACGGCTTCGCGGCTGGTTAGAAAATCCTTGAGCTTGGCAGGCACTTTACGCCTCCGGGAGTCATTGCCTCAACAGTATTCGGATTGAAGTACAATCTCCCGACACTCATAATCGTCATTTTCATCATATTTTCAAGTAACGACACCGGCCGACTTTGCTTTAGCTTTGTTGAGATAAGGCGGAAATGCCGCGTCCGGAATGGGTATTTCCAGGAGCTTAGCCCTACTATCTTTTTATTGTATCTTTGATTGATTTCAATATATCTGCGACATTAAACGGTTTTATGATGTAACTGACAAACGCGCTTCGTTCTGCTTCCGCAAGGTGTGGAGCCATCGCGTTGGCGGTGACAGCAATGACGGGTATGTCCGCTGTTGCGGGATTTTGCTTCAGTTTCCGGAGCGCTTTGTGGCCATCCATACCGGGCAAATTGATATCCATAAGAATCAGATCCGGCTTTTCCTGCTCAGCCAGTGTAATGCCACGTTCAGCTGTATGTGCCGATATAAACTGCACATTCGGAATCTGTGCAATAATATTTTTCATCAATTCGAGATTGGCGGAATTATCCTCAACATACATAACCTTACGTGCTCCCGGGAGGGTTGTGCCTGATTCGTTCTCGGGGTAGTCGCAATCAAGGTTACTTTGGGAGGCCGTAGCGTCGCGAGATTCCAATACCCTGGCCAGTGGAAGCTCAAACCAGAATGTAGACCCCCGCCCCTCTATGGTGTCAAAGCCAAGATTACCCTTCATCAGCTTGATCAGTTCCCTGGAGATCGTCAGTCCGATACCGGTGCCTTCAATTTCACCGGCCTCGGCGCCAAGCCGGGAAAATGGCTTGAACAGGTCGCGCTGATAGCTGACCGGGATACCTTGCCCGGTATCGCTAACCAGAACCCGGAGAAAGTGCCCGGGTATCTCTTCGAATTCAACGCTTACCCGCCCGCCTTTCCTGTTGTATTTTATCGCGTTGGAAAGAAAGTTAAGCACCACCTGTTTCAAGCGAACATTATCCGCCCGGACCATGGGCAGTTCTGTGTCCGGGTGCCTGATTTCCACGCTGATGTCATTTTCGGCAGCCATCGCCCTGAGCATCTGTACGGAATCATCCACTATTATCCTTACCGAGACATCTTCAATCGACAACGCAAAATGGCCGCTCTCGATCTTTGCCAGATCAAGCACGTCATTAATCAGTTCCAGCAGGTGCCTCCCGCCACTGAGGATATACTCTATGGCTTCGCACTGGGCTTCATTCAATTGATCGGCATCAAGCTCCAGCAACTGGGCGAAACCCATTATGGCATTCAGGGGCGTCCGCAGCTCGTGGCTCATGGAGGATAGAAACACCGTTTTCGCCCGGTTGGCCGTCTCGGCTTCGTCCTTTGCCGTTGACAGTGCCTCCGTGCGTCGCAGTATCTTGTCCTCAAGTTCCTCGTGAGCATTATGCAACTGGAGTTCCCTCTGCTTCAGGTTGTCGACCGACGTTCCGAGATTGGTCTGCATTCTTAACAGGGTATCCGCCAAAATATCTATTTCATCAGGTGCGGCGTCGCTTTGTTGTTTCTCCAGATCGAGCCGGTCGTCGAGATTATTAATGTTCAGTCTTCCTGCAAATGCCGCCATTTTATGTAGATGGCGAGTAACAAGTTTATTAAACAGTACGTAGAAAAAAATCGCGATCAGGAATATCTCAATAGCATTAGTACCGAGCACTATCCCGCTATGCTTCAGAATATGCTCATAAATATCTTCCAGGCTGGCACTGATGTGCATTTCGCCGATAGTAATTAACCGGGATCGATGCAGGTGCTGTAAGGGGAAAGTTGTATGGATAGTGCGCGATACGGGTTCTGTTCCGTTTGAGACGAATGTGCTCCCGTTTACACGAACTGTCGCATATTCAATGTCCGGCAGTTCTACAATACCCCTGAGGATAGCATTCAGTTGTTCCTTATCGGCGGTCCAGGCTGCGGCGGCAATACCTCCTATGTAACCCGTTCTAATTTGATCCAGTCGACTGTTGATAGCGCCGACTTCCTGTTTATATTCGGCATACAATTGAATGCCTGACGCCACAATAGTGACCGACACGCCGAAAAGCACCATATAGAGAATGAGCTTACGCGCTATAGCGCTCTTACCGATATTCGTGTGTAGCAGCCGGGTGTCCATATCTCTTACTCGACAAGCACTGCAAGTTTGTCATAAAAGATACGCTGATAGGTTCCGTCTTTTTTCATATCGGTGAGTGTCTGTGCCACCGCCGGTACAAGATCAGCATGTTTTTTGTGCAAGTACATATACAGGGCTCTGGTCGCCAGGGGAGGGCGTAACAACCGGGCGCCGACATTCAGACGTTTGTTCCAGTAAAGACCGCTCCAGTGTTCAAACAGAATGATATCGGCTCGTTTGTTTTGTAACAGGCCAAAAAGCTGGGTGGGATTCCTGACTCGTGTGCGCTTTTTTGTGTCGCGGACGTTTGTTTCAAATATCTGCCAGCCACTTATATAGGCAACTTCATAGGGTTTGAGGCTCTCCCATCCGTCCATACTGATATCGGTATCCAGGCTGTACGCAACAAATTCGTAGTCAATAATCTTTTCAGGAACACGAATCAGATTCGGGTATTTTTTTTCGAGTCCCTTTATGCGCGCCATATTTCCGTCATCAATGCCGTCATTGGCAAAAATCAGGGAACGTTGATTGGGCAAAGAGATGAACTCGACATCGATGCCAAGGCGTTTGAATATTTCGTTGACAATAAGCGTGTAGAACCCACTACCATCACTGCTTACATAAGGTTCGTTGCCGCCGGAATTGATGACCAGCTTGCGTTTTTCACCCGACCAGGCCTGGCTTGAGGTGTTAGCCAGCATGAACAGGCACACTGCGACCAGCGCGAATAGCCGATGTGGTTTCAGGCGAGCGGAAAAACGGATACTGTACGCCATTTCGGGACTCCGGACTCCGGAAGGCAGGCCTACACCCCCAACTATGGCCATGGTAAATAGTCTCAACAAAAATAACAACTCAGGGAGTCTCTGATTAAATTTCCGACTATGCGATAATATGCCGACTGGTTCGATAGGGAATAGGGGAGGGTCTCTGAATGAAAAACATAGTGATCTGCTGTGATGGAACGGGAAACGAATACAGTGAGAACAATACCAATGTGATAGAGACCTACACAATCGCCAAGAAAACCGATAAACAGCTTGTCTTTTATGACCCGGGTGTTGGAACGGGCGGCTGGGAATATATGGAGGGCAAAAAAACCGGCGAAGATTCCCTGAAATCCATGAGTGACAAGGCGACGGGTGAAGGTCTGCAGAATAATGTGAACGATGCCTATGAGTTTTTAATGGAAACCTATGAACAGGGCGACCGACTGTTTTTATTCGGATTCAGCCGTGGCGCCTTTACCGTACGTTCGTTGGCCGGCATGTTGTACAAGGTGGGTTTACTCCCACCTGATAACGATAATCTGATTCCCTATGCGTCGAAACTGTATAACATCGAGGGTAACCTGGATGTAGCTCATGGTTTCCGTAGCACGTTCTGCAGGCGCTGTCCGGTGCATTTTATCGGTGTATGGGATACGGTTTCCTCCCTGGTTATGAATGCCGGCAAGAAATGGCATGACGGTGCCCTGAATCCCGAAGTTAAATACGGATATCATGCTCTGGCCATAGACGAGCAACGCAAGGATTTTATGCCTGCACTTTGGCTCGATGCCCCGGCCAATCTCGCCCCCGGTCAGCTCATTGAGCAGGTATGGTTTGCCGGTGTTCATGCTAACGTGGGCGGATGGTATGACGAACGTGGCCTTTCCAATATTGCGTTGCACTGGATGCTCAATCACGCAAAAGCGCGGGATTTGCTTATCGATGATACCGAGCTAGGCAAACGAGTCGGGAATCCGGATGATAAACTGTATAACTCACGCACTGGCCTGTGGAAAATACGCGGCAAGCATATACGCAAGGTTCCTGCCGGTGTAAAGGTTCACAAGAGTGTATTTGATCGAAGGGATAAGCCGGAGAACAAGTACCAGCCTAAAAATCTGTTAGCGAAGTCAGAGTATACCGTTATCGGGTAGACGGGCTTTCCAGTCGACCCCGAACCTTGTCGGCAAGGACACCGAATTTATTGAAAGGGGTTTTATCAGCTACGCGAAGCGCCTTGCTACAGACCCCTTCAGATTCCTTCAGCCTGTTTGTGTCGAGCATCCATTCGCAGGCAAGAAACAATGGCGTGGGATTGTTTTTATTGAGTTCAAAAGTTGCAAGTAATGTCTCCAGGGCTTCGTCCTGCCTGCGCATACTCCACAGATAGTGGGCTTGATACATCAATACGATCTGGCGGTTGTTGCGGGTAACTGTAGGCAGGGTGTTGATATTTTTAAGCAGGGCCAAAAATAAGTCAGGCGAAAACCTGCATTCATTATCCAGCCCCATATTTGCGAGATTCGTTAGCTGCATGATGGCGTGGTTGTTCGCCAGGTTCGATTTTTTGATGTCGAGGTTCAATTGCTTATCCTCAAGACTCCGATTTTCGGCGCAGTCGATATTCAGGTGCTGGAGTCTGACCCCCATGCTGGAGAAGCCTTCAAGTGTACTGTGAGCAAGAGCATATTCTCCCGCGCCTGCATATTGTGTTGCCTTTATAGTTGCCAGGCGTTCCGATCGCGGGTGGATTGTTTCCATATAAGTGTAAAGGGTCTCTATAGAGGCCCAGGTTTGCGTTCTTCCATACGTAACAAGGATAAGCAGGGAGAATATTGCTACGGTAAAGGTGGTGATGACCAGTCGGCTCTTTATGAGGGTGTTTATGCCGGCCGCAGTAGCGAGAAATATGCCAAACGAAGGCAGGTAGTTGCGGTGCTCATACATTAATTCCAGAGAAAATACTGTTGATTCCATGGCCTGACCAACGAGGAAAAACAGGATACCAAACCCGATTAACGGGTATTTTTTTCTCAGGAAAAAAGGTGCGGTAATCAGCGCAACAACAATAAATATGGAAGGCAGTGTGGTCCAGGGATCCAGTAGCCCCCGGGATAGAAGCATGTCGTCATGGACGAACCCCATCCGGCTTTGTACAGGAATAAGCAGCATACCGAGATACGCGATAAGCGCGCGACTTTCGGTGAGCAGTCGTTCTGTCAGGGTGAAGCTGCGGAATGTATAGCCACCGAGTAGCCAATCACTCTTGATGGCCAGAACTGCAACGAGCAACAGGGCTGCGACCATAGCAATTCTTGCGAATTGTTGATTGCTGAGCTTTTCCCGGCTAAGGAAAAAGGCCTCGATCAGGACGATGAAAGCCGGTAATAATAATGCGTTTTCCTTGCTCAGGAGGCCCAGCGGGAAAAGCACCAGCCAGGTGGCGATCTGCATGGGCCAGGCAACAGCCCCTTTTTTCTGACGTTCCCTGGCGATGGTGTAGGTGAGCATCGCCGCAAAAACAAACAGCGCGGAAAGCTCGGTCATACGTTGTACGGTATACAGGACAGTGCTTACCTGTAGCGGATGCAGTATCCATGCAGCGGTCACTATAGCGGCGGTGTAGGTGTCCCTGCTGTCGATGCAGCGGATCAGCTTTCCGGTCAGGAAAAAAAGCAGAACCCCGTTGCCCAGATGAATAGCCAGGTTGGTGGCTTTCCAGTAAAAAAGGCTGTTTCCTGCTAATCCGTTGAGCATAAAACTCAACATGCTAACGGGGCGTTTTAGAAGCCCGCTATCACTCAAGAGGTTTTGAAGAACCTTGTCCGGGCCGAATTCAGGGCCAAGGATGTTGCCGAGAACGGACATGTCGTCCAGCACAAGCGGTCCGTACAATCCGTCCCGGTAGATAACAACGCAGACCAGCACGGCAAGCGTGACGAGTAGATAGGGAATAACACGTTGCTGTAGGGAGAGCATGGTGTCCGCCTAGTGCAGTCGTTTGTATTTAATCCGGTGCGGCTGGTTAGCGTCTTCTCCCAGGCGCCGTTTTCGATCTTCCTCGTAGTCCGCGTAGTTGCCTTCAAACCAGACGACTTCGCTGTCGCCTTCAAATGCCAGGATATGGGTGGCGATTCGATCCAGGAACCAGCGGTCATGTGAAATGACCACAGCACAACCGGGGAAATCCAGCAGGGCTTCTTCCAGTGCGCGCAGGGTTTCCACGTCGAGGTCGTTGGTAGGTTCGTCGAGTAGTAACAGGTTGCCGCCACTTCTCAGCAGTTTGGCCAGGTGTACGCGGTTGCGCTCGCCGCCGGACAGGTCGCCAACGCGTTTCTGTTGTTCGGTGCCGTTGAAATTAAAGCGCGATACATAGGCGCGCGAATTCACTTGGTATTTACCGACCGCGATGATGTCCTGGCTATCGGAAATCTCTTCCCATACTGTTTTATTGTCGTCCAGTGCGTCGCGGCTCTGGTCGACGCAGGCGATCTGCACGGTTTCGCCAATGCGCAGTTCACCGTCATCAACCGGTTCGGTGCCGGTCAGCATGCGGAACAGGGTGGTTTTTCCTGCGCCATTCGGTCCGATAATGCCGACGATGCCACCCTGTGGCAGAGTGAAATTCAGATCGTCCACCAGTAAACGATCGCCAAAACCTTTTTTAACATTATTGGCTTCAATTACCAGGTCACCGAGCCGGGGTCCCGGTGGAATATAAAGCGCTTTGGTTTCGTTGCGTTTCTGGACATCCTGCGATGAGAGTTCTTCAAAGCGTGCAAGACGCGCCTTGCTCTTGGCATGCCGGCCCCTGGGACTGCTGCGTACCCATTCCAGTTCTGCCTTCATGGCTTTTCGCCGTGTGCTTTCGCTGCGTTCTTCCTGTTCCAGGCGCGCTTCCTTCTGCTCCAGCCAGGAAGAGTAGTTGCCCTCCCAGGGAATACCGTGGCCGCGGTCCAGTTCCAGGATCCAGCCGGCGACATTGTCGAGGAAGTAGCGATCATGGGTGACGGCGACAACGGTGCCCGGGTATTCAAAAAGGAAACGCTCCAGCCAGGCGACGCTTTCTGCGTCCAGGTGGTTGGTGGGTTCGTCCAGCAACAGCATGTCGGGTTTTGACAGCAGCAGCTTGCACAGTGCAACGCGGCGTTTTTCACCGCCGGACAGTTTGCTGACATCCGCATCCCAGGGCGGCAGGCGCAGTGCGTCGGCGGCGACCTCCAGTGTACGATTCAGGTTGTGTCCGTCACTGGCTTGCAGCAGATTTTCCAGTTTGGCCTGCTCGGCGGCCAGCGCATCGAAATCGGCATCCGGTTCGGCATACGCGGCATAGACTTCATCCAGACGTGTCTGCGCATCGGTGATCTCGGATAAGGCCTCTTCAACGTTGCCGCGTACGTCCTTACTTTCATCCAGCTGGGGTTCCTGCGGCAGATAACCGACCTTGATGCCCTTCTGTGGCCGTGCTTCGCCGTGAATGTCGGTATCGATGCCGGCCATAATGCGTAGCAGGGTGGATTTACCGGAACCGTTCAGCCCCAGCACACCGATCTTGGCGCCGGGGAAAAATGACAGGGAGATATCGCGCAGGATTTCACGCTTGGGCGGAACCACCTTGCCGACCTGGTTCATGGTGTAGACGTACTGGGCCATAACGCCTCGCTGCTGTTGATGAAAAAAGGGCTATTATACAGACAGAGGTGGGCATTCAGTCAGTATTCCGGCGTACTCATGTTAAATTTAGTGGCGACCACTTCGCGACGGGAGACAGCATGGCATCGAGTCCGCTAGCAGTTTATGTCGGTGAAGCGCTGGCTGCCTATGGTTTTGGTGAGGAACATCCGTTCGGGCCTGACCGCATGTACGCGTTCTGGACACGCATGCAGGCACTCGGTCTGGATAGCAAGGTGGAGGTTCGGGAACCCGTATCGGCCACGGAAACCCAGATCCTGTGCTTTCAGGAGAAGGACTACCTGGAGCAGGTAAAGAAGCGATCGCTGTCCGGTTTTGGTTATCTCGATGCTTGTGACACGCCGGCATTTAAGGGCGTCTTTGAGGCTGCCAGTACGGTGGTGGGTACGGTACTCGCGGCGCTGGACGATATTCTCAACGCGCGTTGCAGGCAGGCATTTGTACCCATCGCCGGTCTGCACCATGCGCGCCGTGATGCGGCTGCCGGATTCTGTGTATTCAACGATTGCGGCATCGCTATCGAGACACTGCGCCGGCAGTATGGAATTCAGCGCATTGCCTATGTTGATATCGACGCCCACCACGGTGACGGCGTGTTCTACAGCTTCGAGGATGATGTGGATCTGGTGTTTGTGGACTTCCACGAAGACGGTCGTTACCTCTATCCCGGCACCGGCGCTGTGGAAGAGACCGGTAGCGGTCCTGCCGCCGGTACCAAGCTGAATATTCCGATGCCACCCGGTGCCGGCGATGAACTCTTCTTCAAGGCATGGGAGCCGGCGGAAGCGTTCCTCGACAAGGCAAAACCGGAATTTATCCTGCTGCAATGTGGTGCCGACAGTCTGGCCGGCGATCCTATTACCCATCTGAAATATACGGAAGAGGCGCACCGCCATGCGGCACAACGCCTGAAACTGCTGGCCGAACGCCATTGCGGTGGAAGACTGCTGGCGCTGGGTGGAGGTGGCTATAACCGCGGGAATCTGGCCCGCGCCTGGACCGCAGTCATAGAGGCGCTGCTGGGCGAAAGCCACTAATTCCAGTATCATTCCGCTCCTTTCAGCCTTGCCGGGAAAACCGAATGTTTAGCAAAGATATGACCATCGCCGGGTTCGACGATGAACTCGCGGCCGCCATCGCCGGCGAAATTCAGCGCCAGGAACAGCACATCGAGTTAATTGCCTCGGAAAATTACGCCAGTCCTCGCGTGCTCGAGGCGCAGGGCTCTGTTTTAACTAATAAATATGCAGAAGGTTACCCGGGCAAGCGCTACTACGGCGGCTGTGAATTTGTCGATCAGGCTGAGCAGCTGGCTATCGACCGTGCCAAACAATTGTTCGGTGCCGACTACGCCAATGTACAGCCCCATTCCGGTTCTCAGGCGAACGCGGCGGTCTATCTGGCGCTGTGCAAGCCGGGCGATACCATTCTCGGCATGAGTCTGGCCGATGGCGGGCATTTGACCCACGGTTCCAAAGTCAATTTCTCCGGCAAGATTTTCAACGCGGTTCAATATGGTTTGAACGTGGATACGGGTGAGATTGACTACGATAAGATGGAAGCACTGGCGCTGGAGCACAAACCGAAAGTGGTGGTGGCCGGTTTTTCCGCGTACTCACGCGTGGTGGACTGGGAGCGCTGTCGCAAGATTGCCGATGCTGTCGGCGCCTTCCTGTTTGTCGACATGGCGCACGTGGCAGGGTTGATAGCCACGGGCCACTACCCGAGCCCGGTTGCCATCGCCGATGTCACGACCACCACCACGCATAAAACCCTGCGCGGCCCGCGCGGTGGCCTGATACTGGCGAAGTCCAACCCGGACATCGAGAAAAAACTGAATTCACTGGTGTTCCCGGGCACCCAGGGTGGCCCTCTGATGCACGTGATTGCGGCCAAGGCTGTGGCCTTTAAGGAAGCTTTACAGCCGGAGTTCAAGGATTACCAAAAGCGGGTGTTGGCCAACTCGCGCGCTATGGCGAAGGTTTTTATCGAGCGTGGTTACAAGGTGGTATCTGGTGGAACCGACGATCACCTGTTCCTGGTGGACCTGATAGACAAGGGTATTACCGGCAAGGAAGCCGACGCAGCACTCGGTGCAGCCTATATCACGGTTAACAAGAACGCGGTGCCGAATGATCCGCAATCGCCTTTTGTAACCAGTGGTATCCGGGTGGGCACACCGGCGGTCACCACACGCGGTTTCGGTGAGGATGAGGTCATACAGTTAGCTGGCTGGATGTGCGATATCATGGATGGTGTTCAGGACCAGTCGATGATCGACGGGGTACGCGGCAAGGTACTGGAAATTTGCCGGCGGTTCCCGGTTTACAGCGAGTAAATGACCTGATGCGCTGCCCGTTTTGCGGAAGCATGGACACCAAAGTTATCGACTCACGCCTCGCGGGTGAGGGCGCCCAGGTGCGCCGTCGTCGCGAATGTATTGAGTGCGGAGATCGCTTTACCACCTATGAAAGCGCGGAGCTGGTGATGCCCCGCATTATCAAAAGCGACGGTTCGCGCGAGCCCTTCAACGAAGACAAGTTACTGACCGGTGTATTGCGCGCACTGGAGAAGCGGCCGGTGGATACCGATAGTGTGGACGCCGCTATTCATCACATCAAGCACCGTCTGCAGTCCTGCGGTGAGCGCGAGATCGAATCACGCACGGTGGGTGGATGGGTGATGGAGGAACTGCGCAACCTGGACCAGGTCGCCTATGTGCGCTTTGCGTCTGTGTACCGCAGCTTCCAGGATGTCAGCGAATTCCGGGATGAAATCGAGCGTCTGGAAAAAGAGCCGACACCCGAGGAACGGCGTAACCAGATGCCGCTGCTGTCGGGCGATGAAGATTCGGAGACTGATTGAACGAGCGGCAACATATGGCACACGCCATCCGTCTGGCCGAGCGCGGGATATACAGTACCCATCCCAATCCCAACGTCGGCTGCGTGATTGTCAATCAGGGGGCCGTGGTGGGTATGGGCTGGCACGGGCAGGCCGGTGGTCCGCACGCCGAAGTCTTTGCTTTGCGGGAGGCCGGTAAAAAGGCGCACGGCGCGGATGTTTTTCTGAGCCTGGAACCTTGCAGTCACCAGGGGCGAACACCGCCCTGTGCCGATGCACTGGTTGATGCTGGTGTGAAACGGGTCGTGGTTGCCATGCAGGACCCTAATCCATTGGTGGCGGGAAAGGGTCTGGAACGGTTACGCGCTGCCGGTATTGTGGTTGAAACCGGGTTACTGGAAGCGCAGGCGCAAGCGCTTAACCCCGGGTTTATTTCCCGCATGCAGCAGGCGCGACCCTGGATCAGGGTCAAGCTGGCCGGCAGCCTGGACGGTCGTACTGCCATGGCTTCCGGTGAGAGCCGCTGGATTACCGGTGATGCGGCCCGCCGTGATGTACAACGACTGCGCGCACGCAGTTCTGCGATAGTGACCGGTATCGGCACCATACTGGCTGATGACCCATCGATGAATGTGCGCATGGATGCGGCACAGCTGCACGGTGTTGAGCCGGTACGTCAGCCCTTGCGCGTGGTGCTGGATACACAATTGCGCATGCCGGTGCAGGCGAAGATGCTGTCACTGCCGGGAACTACGCTGATTGTAACCGGTGTGACAGATGATGAACGCTGGCAGCTGTTGCAACGGACGGGTGCTGAAGTGGTCGCTGTCGAAAAAGCAGGAGGGCATTTGCAGCCGGAGGCCGTTGCACGACTGTTGGCCGAACGCGAGATCAACGAAGTACTGCTGGAATGCGGGCCGACACTGGCCGGTGCTTTTTTAAAGGCAGGTCTGGTAGATGAACTTATAGTTTATATCGCACCGCATATAATGGGTGATTCAGCCCGCGGCCTGTTTCACCTGCCGGGCCTGGAACAGATGCAGGACCGCATCGCGCTGGAATGGCTGGATATCCGGCAGGTGGGTGATGCGCTGCGCATAACCGCACGGCCGGAGACAAAACAGGGTGAATCAGGGAAGGTCTGATTTACTCGTCATGCCGGCGAAGGCCGGCATCCAGTGCATTGAATCTCCTGGATTCCGGCCTTCGCCGGAATGACGAAAGATGAATTGTTCTGAGTTTCTCTGGGTTTATTGATGGGTAGAAGCACGATGTTTACTGGAATCATACAATCCGTTGGTGAAGTGGCCGCCCTTGAACACAAGGGTGAGGATTTGCGACTGCGGGTTCGTACCGGCAAGCTTGATCTGGAAACTGTTGCAATCGGTGACAGCATTGCTACCAGCGGTGTTTGCCTGACGGTGGTCGATCTGCCAGGTGACGGGTTCCGGGCCGATGTGTCCGGTGAAACGCTGGCCTGTACCGGCATTGGTCATCTGAAAGTCGGTGATCGCGTCAATCTTGAGAAAGCGTTGACGCTGGCCACTCCGCTGGGCGGCCACCTGGTGAGCGGTCACGTTGATGGCGTTGCCGAAGTGGTATCACGGCAGGACGACGGTCGTTCAGTGCGTTTCCGGATGCGCGCACCGGATACGTTAGCGCGTTATATTGCCGCCAAGGGTTCAGTCTGTGTGGACGGCGTCAGCCTCACGGTCAATGCCGTGGAGGGTGCGGAGTTTGAGCTGAATATTGTGCCGCACACCCTGGCAGAGACTACCATTGGCGAGTTTCAGTCCGGACGTATCTTTAACCTGGAAGTGGATATAATAGCCCGTTACCTGGAGCGTTTGCTGCTGGGTACGGAGGTATCTACACCGACTGGAGGCATCAGTATGGAACAACTACAGCGCTGTGGTTTTTCCGGTAGTACGGACTAGGTAAATTATGAAACTAAACGATATCGAAGACATCATTCAGGATTTCCGTGATGGCAAAATGGTCGTCATCATGGATGACGAGGATCGCGAGAACGAAGGCGATCTGATCATGGCGGCTTCCCGGGTGCGGCCGGAAGATATTAATTTTATGGCAACCCATGGCCGTGGCCTGATTTGCCTGACCCTGACGCAGGAACGCTGTCGGCAACTGTCGCTGCCGTTGATGGTGAACGATAGCCAGGATCAGCACTCGACCAGTTTCACGCTTTCCATAGAGGCCGCCGAGGGTGTGACCACCGGCATATCTGCCTACGATCGTGCGCATACCGTGCGTACTGCGGTCGCTGAAAATGCCCAGCCACAGGAACTGGTGCAACCCGGCCATATCTTTCCGCTAATGGCACAGCCAGGCGGTGTCCTGACACGCGCCGGACATACCGAGGCCGGGTGCGATCTGGCACGTCTGGCAGGTATGGAAGCTGCTGCCGTTATCGTCGAGATTCTCAACCAAGATGGCAGCATGGCGCGTCGGCCCGATCTGGAAAAATTTGCGAAACAGCATAAGTTGAAAGTTGGAACTATTGCCGACCTGATCCATTACCGGATTGCTAACGAGAAAAATGTCGAACGGGTTGCCGAATGCGATCTGCCGACGGAGTACGGTGAGTTCCGTCTGTTTGCCTACCAGGACATTGCCAACAAGGGGCTTCATCTCGCGTTGATGATGGGCGAGGTGAGCGCCGACCGACCTACACTGGTACGCGTACACGTGCAGAATGCCCTGAGTGACCTGTTCGGGGCACAGATGCAGGACGCTGGCTGGCCGCTACGCGATGCCATGCGGTGTGTTGCTGACAATGGCGAGGGCGTGGTGGTAGTGCTTGGGCAGCACGAATCACCACGCGACCTGGTGCAGCGTATCCGATTTTACGATGAACACGAAAAGAGTGGCGAGCCGGTGGTACGAGAGGAACAACACGAATTACGTACCCATGGAATCGGTGCGCAGATCCTCACCGACCTCGGCGTCAGGCGTATGCGGGTGTTGAGTGCACCGAAGGTTGTGCACGGGTTGTCAGGTTTCGGCCTGGAAGTGGTCGAGTACGTTGAAGGCAGCAAGTAACGATCAATCAATGTGGAGTTTTTTACATGAGTGGTATACAGGAAATTGAAGGCCGGTTAACGCTGCGTGGTGCGCGCATTGCGCTGCTGGTATCCCGTTTTAACAGTTTCGTGGTGGAGAGCCTGCTGAGCGGTGCCGTAGACACTCTGAAGCGTCATGGCGCGGAAGAGCATGATCTGACTATCATCCGCGTACCGGGTGCCTATGAGATGCCGATCGCGGCCAAACGGCTGGCAGCTGCCCAGCGTTACGAGGTCATCATTGCACTGGGAGCCGTAATTCGTGGTGGTACGCCACATTTTGAATACGTCGCCGGTGAATGTACCAAGGGGCTGTCGTCCGTATCGCTGCAGTACGATATACCGATCGCCTTCGGCGTATTAACGGTGGACAGTATCGAACAGGCTATCGAGCGTGCCGGTACCAAGGCCGGCAACAAGGGTGCAGAAGCCGCCATGTCCGCTATCGAAATGGTGAACCTGTTGCGTGAAATCGGGAAATAGAGCGATTATCCGGTGAAGGCATCTGTAAATCCCCAGGCGGCTCTGCGCACACGCGCCAGGCGTTTTGCCATGCAGGCCTTGTATCAATGGGACCTGTCCGGGAGCAATCTGAAAGAAATCGAAGTGCAGTTCCTGCAGGACGAGGACTTCTCCAGGGCAGACAAGGATTACTTTCACGAATTGTTGCACGAGGTGCCGGCACGGCTGGACGAGGTCGAAGCGGCTTTTTCCGGTTACCTCGACCGGTCGGTGCAGGAAATGGATCCGGTGGAACGCGCCGTGCTACGCATGGCAACCTACGAGCTGATGACGCGCATCGATGTTCCGTACAAGGTCATCATCAACGAGTCCGTTAACCTGACCAAGAAATTTGGCGCCGAGCAAGCTTACAAGTATATCAATGGGGTACTGGACAAGGCGGCGCGTAGCCTGCGGGCGGTCGAGCACCCGCAGGGCAAGAAGGATGGTAGTGGCTTGCTGAAGCGTTAGATGTCTGAGGGCAGGCAACGTGACGAATGAAAATACGTAGCAAACTCACGGTGCTGATTTCGTCCAGGGGTGCTACGTAAGCAAACCGCTCAGTGCCGAAGACTTTGATGATTTCTTAACCAGGCGCACTGCCGATGTGCAGTAACAGGAAGTCCTGCCATCACAAGGACCTGCGGAACGTGCTTATTGCAGCGGCGATCCCGGTATCGAAGGGAAAAGTGGACGCCATTCTGTTTAACGGCGTGTTGTGCCGGGAGTCCGGTGAGCAGGGTCGGTAGCGATGACGATTTCTGAATTCGATATCATCGAGCGTTTCTTCAAACGCCGCACGGCGGTGCGTGATGACGTGGTGCTGGGTATTGGTGATGATGCAGCATTGTTACGGGTGCCGGCAGACAGGCAACTGGTGGTAGCGATGGATACCCTGCTAGCAGGCCGGCATTTCCCGCCACAGACTTCCGCATTCGACATTGGCTGGAAAGCACTGGCGGTAAACCTGAGCGACCTGGCGGCTATGGGCGCCGATCCCGCCTGGGCAACCCTGTCACTGACCCTGCCCTCGGCTGACGAAGTATGGCTGGAGGGTTTTGCTAAAGGGTTGTTCCAGCTGGCCGAACGTTACCCGGTTGAACTGGTCGGCGGCGATACCACACGCGGACCCCTGTCAGTGACCGTTCAGCTGCACGGGTTTGTGGAACCGGGTAAGGCACTAAGGCGTAATACCGCTCGCGCGGGGCAGAAACTGTTTGTAACCGGAACACTGGGTGATGCAGCCTGTGCATTGCAGGCACTCCAGGCAGGCGATAAACCAGATCCGGATTTGCTGCTGCGGCTGAACCGACCTGAGCCACGGGTGGATTTCGGTCTGGCATTGGCGGGAACGGGTGCCTCAGTGATCGATATTTCAGATGGTCTGCTGGCGGACCTCGGGCATGTACTGGATGCCAGCCAGTGCGGTGCAACGCTGTGGATTGACCAGCTGCCATGCTCCCCGGCGTTCCAATCGATTGCCGGGCACGATGCGCTGACATATCAGTTGTACGGTGGTGATGATTACGAGTTATGCTTCAGCGTAGACGCAGACCAGGTCGAACGGTTGACCAGGCATGCGCAACAACAACAGCTGCCTGTGACCGCGATCGGTGTTGTTGAGTCACAAACAGGAATCCAGTGTGTGCACGATGATGACAGACTTTATACACCACAAGGAACCGGTTTTGACCACTTCAGGGATACAACGGATGGCTAGACGATTACTTGGGGTGCTGTTGTTCTGGCTCGGTTCGATACCGGCCTGGGCCACTATGGATATCCATGTTGTTGCGCTGTTCAAGGACCGGGCAGTCGTCATGGTTGATGGCAAGCGCCATATATTGAGGACCGGAGAAGCCAGCCCGGAAGGTGTCAAGCTGGTTTCGGCGGACAGCGCGGGCGCCGTGTTCGAGTACCGCGGTAAACGTCTGGAAAGGCAGCTTGACGGGCGCGTGCGGGCGGCAGTGAAGAAAAGAGATACGGGTGACGATGTCCTGGTTTACCGTGACAGCGCAGGCATGTTCCTGACAGTCGGGAGTATTAACGGTCTGCCGGTAAAATTTCTGGTTGATACCGGCGCCACCTCAGTCGCAATGAACTCAGGTCAGGCCCGCCGGCTGGGTATCGATTTTCATGTGGATGGTGATCCGACCTACGTAAGTACAGCATCCGACGTGGTGAAAGCCTACAGGGTCAAACTGGATATCGTGAAAGTAGGTTCCATCCAGTTGCGCAATGTTACCGGAGTAGTTTTAGAGGGCGCCCAACCTACGGAAGTCCTGTTGGGAATGACATACCTGTCCCGTGTAGAGATAATTAACAAGGGCGACCGGCTGATTCTGCGTCGTAAGTACTGAATTCAGCGAATAAAAAACGAATTATTCGAGCACCTGAGCCATGTCAGATAAACGCATCTACTATCGAAAATTAACCTGGACAGATTTCATCACTATGCTCCTTAATCTGCCGGATATTTGCGTCGCATTCGGCCTGCGTGCACTGATTGCGATACTGTTCGTTACGACTGCAATCAGCCAGGCTACGGCAGGAAATGTTGATGTTATCAAGCTTTACAAGGCTAACTGTGCAGAATGTCACGGTGACAAGCGTCTTGGCGGGATGGGGCCGGCCCTGTTACCCGGAAATCTTCAACGCCTTGGTCACGAGGCAGCCGTTGAAGTCATCGGCAGCGGCCGTGCAGCCACCCAGATGCCGGCCTTTAACGGGAAACTGAGCGAAGCGGAAATCAGGGCACTCGCCGAGTACGTGTATACCCCGCCCGAAGTCCCGCCGATCTGGGGCTTGTCCGAGATAAACGCCAGTCACATTATTTACTACCGGGAGGGCGAACTTCCGGATAAACCGGTCTTCGAAGTGGACGACCTGCTCAACCTGTTCCTGGTGGTGGAGCTTGGTGATCATCATGTGACCCTGCTGGATGGTGATCGTATGGAGCCCATCCACCGCTTCAAGTCACGTCGTGCGCTGCACGGGGGGCCCAAGTTTTCGCCAACCGGCCGTTTTGTCTATTTCGCTTCGCGTGATGGCTGGATCAGTAAATACGATATCTATAACCTCAAGCTGGTAGCCGAGATCCGTGCCGGTATCAATACCCGTAACCTGGCCGCGTCGGCCGACGGCCGTTATGTCATGGTTGCAAATTATCTGCCGCATACCCTGGTATTGCTGGATGCCCGTAACCTGGAACCCATCAAACTTTATGCTGTTAAAGATGCTTCAGGCAAGACTTCGCGTGTCAGCGCGGTCTATACGGCGCCGCCGCGCCACAGTTTTATCGCCGCGCTCAAGGATATCCCGGAAGTCTGGGAGATTTCCTACGCAGATGAGCCACCCGTGGGTTTCGGCAACTGGGTGCATGATTACAATAAGGAATCCGGCGAGAATCCCAGGCCGGCACCGTTCCCGGTGCGCCGTATCCGGGTTAACGATTACCTGGATGATTTTTTCTTCGACCCGGACTATACAGTGCTGATCGGTGCTTCGCGCGGAGGCAAGGGGCAGGTGGTGAACCTGGATGTGGGCCGGGTCGTGGTGGATGACCTGGGTCTGTCGGGTATGCCACACCTGGGTTCGGGTATCACCTGGGAATACCAGGGCAGGCAAGTGCTGGCAACACCAAACCTCAAGGAAAGCAGTGTCAGTGTTATCGATATGAAGACCTGGAAGACGATCAAGCGTATCAAGACGCTGGGCCCCGGCTTCTTCATGCGCAGTCATGAGAACACACCCTATGCCTGGGTGGACGTCTTTTTCGGACCCAACAAGGATGTCGTACACGTCATCGACAAGCGTACCCTGAAGATCGTAAAGACACTGCGACCGGCGCCTGGAAAGACCGCTGCACATGTGGAGTTCACCCGGGATGGAAAATACGCCTTGCTGAGTATCTGGGATACTGACGGCGCTGTGGTGGTCTACGACGCGGCAACCCTTGAAGAGGTCAAGCGCCTGCCCATGAACAAGCCTTCGGGCAAATATAACATTTACAACAAAACCCGCTACTCAGCGGGCACCAGCCACTGACGGGGTCCGGGTTAGCCCACCTTCACCTTACACTCCTGTAAACCCTTGACCTATGTCAAGGACAGCAAAAACAGCCACCCCCAATATGAGTCCATAAAACCGGGACCGAGGGGCGTGCATCACGGCCGCCGGGCATTCAGGAGGCGTCGTTTGGGAAAACCGGCAAAAATCTATCTGGTGGGTGCGGGACCCGGTGATCCGGACCTGCTCACGGTAAAAGCCCAGCGTTTGATCCAGACGGCGGACACGGTTGTCTATGACCGGCTGGTGTCGCGTGAAATCCTCAACCTGATACCCGATTCGGTATCGCGTGTGTACGTCGGCAAGGTGACCAATCGCCATACACTCAGCCAGCAGGAAATCAACGCGCTGCTGGTGAAACTGGCCAGGAAGCATCAGCGTGTGGTGCGTCTGAAGGGCGGAGACCCTTTCATTTTCGGCCGCGGCGGTGAAGAGGCGCTGGCACTGGCACGCAACGGTATACTTTTTGAAGTGGTGCCGGGGATTACCGCCGCGCAGGCTTGCGCCGCTTATGCGGGTATACCTCTGACCCATCGCGGCCTCGCCCGGGGCGTGCAATTCGTGACCGGGCATTGCAAGGACAACGAGGCGTTGGTGCTTGATCCGGCGGCATTGTCGGATACCGGGCAGACATTGGTGATCTATATGGGCCTCGCCCACCTGCCGCAGATTGTTTGCGATCTTGTTGATGCCGGTCGGTCCGCAGATACCCCGGCAGCAGTTATCGAGCGCGGTACCACACCACGCCAGCGACATATCGTTACGACCCTCGGCGAATTGCCGCAGGTTGTTGAACAACAGACCATTTTATCGCCAGCCATATTGATTATCGGGCCGGTCGTTACCCTGGCGGAGGAGCTGGAGTGGTTTATGCCCTGGGCGCAGGAAGTGGAACTCAAATATGCCTAGGACGCTTGTGTTTCTCGCTCTGTGCGCATTAGCAACGTCTACCACGGCGGCAGCTGTCAGTGCGGAGCGCCAGACCGAGTTACGCGATCTTGTCCACCAGGACTGTGGCGCCTGCCACGGCATGCGCCTGACCGGTGGACTGGGTCCGGCACTAACGTCACAGGCATTGCAAGGCAAGAGTCATGATTTCCTGTTTGTGACCATCAGCGAAGGACGGCCCGGAACACCCATGCCGCCGTGGCGAACGCAGCTTACCGAACAGGAAATCAACTGGATCGTCGATTACCTGAAGACGCCGGAGGAAAGCCCGTGAGATCTTTCCTTGTGGCGGTCTTCACCTTCCTTTTTATTGCCGGTGCTGCGGCCGCAGAGTTGCGTGGCACGGGTGATCTCGGTGTGGTGATAGAACGCGCCAACGGCAAGCTGCTGGTCGTGGAGCACAGCGGTAACAGCCGTCTGGCCGAGGTCGAAGGACTCGGCGACCTGTCCCACGCGACCGTCGTATTTTCACGCGACGAGCGTTACGCCTATGTGTTCGGTCGTGATGGCGGCCTGACCAAAGTCGACATTCTGAAGGGCCGCATCGTGAAGCGGGTGATGCAGGCCGGTAACAGCATTGGTGGTGCTATCTCCCAGGATGGAAGGTGGGTTGCTGTTTCCAACTATGAACCGGGCGGGGTGCGGGTGTTCGATGCCGCTACGCTGGAGATGGTGGCTGATGTACCCGCTGAGTATGCTCCGGGCAAGTTTTCCAAAACGGTGGGTCTGGTGGACGCGCCCGGCAATCAGTTTGTTTTCAGCCTGTACGACGGTGACCAGATCTGGCTTATGGATATGGCGGATCCGCATAAACCCCGCATTAAACGTTTCGAAAATATCGGCAGGGCCCCTTACGATGCCCTGATTACACCGGACGGGCGTTATTACATCGCCGGCCTGTTTGGCGAGGACAGTATGGCGCTGCTGGACCTATGGCACCCGGAACAGGGCGTACGGAAAATACTCAAGGGGTATGCCGCACACGAAGAAAAATTGCCGGTATACAAAATGCCCCACCTCGAAGGCTGGGCGATGGCAGGTGACGAGGCTTTCGTGCCTGCCGTGGGCCAGCACAAGGTGCTGGTGATGAATGCTGGCAGCTGGCAGCAGCAGGCAGCGATTGATGTGCACGGCCAGCCAATATTCGTTATAGCGCGACCCGACGGTCGCCAGGTGTGGGTGAACTTCGCTTATCCGGACAATGACACGGTGCAGGTCATCGATGTCGAGTCCCGTCGCATTATAAAAACGCTGAAGCCCGGTAAAGCGGTACTGCACATGGAATTTACCCCGCGTGGCGAGAATGTCTGGCTATCGGTACGTGACGAGAACCGTATCGACGTTTATGACACCAGTACCCTGAAGCGTGTGAAGTCGCTTCAGGCAAATAAACCGAGCGGCATTTTTTTTACTGACCGCGCACACAAGATCGGGTTGTGACCATGGAAGCAATGGTTGAAAAACTGCTCAATGATTTCCAGCGTAATTTCCCGCTGGAGCCGATGCCGTTTGAGCAGATCGCGCAGCGCCTGAATACCAGCTCCGAGCAAGTGCTGCAAACGCTGAAAGACTTGCAGAAAAGAGGTGCCGTAAGCCGTGTCGGGCCCGTGTTCCAGCCCAACACAGTGGGTGCCAGTACTCTGGTCGCCATGTCGGTAGCGGCCAGCCAGCTGGACCGTGTTGCTGCAATCATCAACCAGTTTCCCCAGGTCAATCACAACTACGAGCGTGAACACCATTACAATCTGTGGTTTGTAGTCACAGCCGAAAACGTTTCGGCACTGGGCACAACGCTCAGGGAGATTCAACTGGAAAGTGGACACCGGGCGCTCTCGTTACCGCTGGTCAGGAATTATCACATTGACCTGGGTTTCCACATGAACCTTGATCGCCAACATGATATTGCTGTGGTATCGGATGGCTGCGATGAGCCCGAAATTCATTTTGAACGTGAAATGTTGCTGGGTGATGCAGAGGGTCTCATTGAAGTTATTCAGGCCGGTTTGCCACTGGTTGCACGGCCGTATCAGGCCATCGCAAATCGCCTGGGTTATTCCGAACAGGCTGTGATCGACAAGCTGCGCAACATGATCGATGCCGGCATCATCAAGCGGCTTGGGGTTGTGGTACGTCATCACGAACTGGGTTATCACGCCAACGCCATGGTGGTGTGGGACGTGCCCGGTGAACAGGTCGATAAACTGGGGCACCAGCTCGGGCAGCAGGATTGTGTGACCTTGTGCTATCAGCGGCCGCGGCGTCTTCCGGACTGGCCGTATAACCTGTTCTGCATGGTACATGGCCGAGACCGTGATGATGTGCTGGCCTGTATTGCGCGTATGGTGGACGGGCTTGGTCTGGATGTGATTCCGCACACGGTTTTGTTTAGCCGAAAGCGTTTCAAACAGCGTGGTGCGCGATACCGGGGGCATCTCAATGGATGAGCTTGACCGCCGCATCATCAACCGGTTGCAGGGCGGTTTTCCAGTCTGCGAGTGCCCGTTTCTGGAAGCGGCGGAGCTGCTGGGTACTACGGAAAGTGAACTGATAGCGCGGATACAGTGCATGCTGGACGATGGACGGTTGACGCGTTTCGGTCCCCTGTATCACGCCGAGAATATGGGTGGTGCCCTGAGTCTGTGTGCCATGAAAGTGCCCGCCGGAAGCTTTGATGAAAGGGCGGAGCAGGTCAATGCGTTCCCTGAGGTCGCGCATAACTACCAGCGCGATCACGAGTTGAACATGTGGTTTGTGCTGGCGACGGAAACACCGGAGCAGCTTGATGAGTGTCTGCACGAGATCGAAAAAACTACCGGCCTGCCGGTGATAAACCTTCCCAGAAAGGAAGAATTCTACGTCGGGCCGCACTTCAAGGTGTAACGCATGAGTATGAGTGCTGATGATCTGGTACAGCTGGACAGACGCATCGTATTGGCAACCCAGGCCGGGCTGCCACTGGATGCCCGACCCTACCACCGGCTGGCCTCTGAGCTGGGCGTGGAACCCGATGTAGTGATGGAGCGTTTCCGCATCATGCTGGATGACGGGCGTATCCGGCGTATCGGCGTGGTGCCAAACCATTACCGGCTGGGCTACTCGGTTAATGCCATGTCAGTCTGGGATGTGCCGGATGGAAATATAAAGGCGATTGGCAAAAAGGTCGGCGCGCTGGATATAGTCAGCCATTGTTACCACCGGCCCAGGCACCCGCCCGACTGGCCCTACAACCTGTTCGCCATGGTGCATGGACATAGCCAGGAAGAGGTGCGCTACAAGATTGAGCGGATTGCGCGACTACTGGGCGATAAGGTTCGCCGGCACGACGTGTTACTCAGTACACGCATCCTGAAAAAGACAGGATTGAGAATCGGCAACTAGTCATGTTCCGGCTATCACAATATATGCAGGAGCTGAAAACGCCGCTGACCAACCCTCAGCGACGTACCCCTCCGGGGCCGGTGGTCATCTGGAACCTGATTCGCCGCTGCAACCTGACCTGCAAGCACTGTTATTCCATTTCTGCCGATATCGATTTCCCGGGCGAGCTGAACACACGGGAAGTGTTCGATGTTATGGACAATCTGCGCGCGTTCGGGGTGCCGGTACTGATCCTGTCAGGCGGCGAACCCCTGTTGAGGCCGGACATCTATGACATCTCGCAGCGTGCAAAGGACATGGGTTTCTATGTCGGATTGTCCACCAACGGTACCCTGATCGATGAGCAAAATATTGGCCGGATCGCCGCGCTGGGTTACGACTATGTGGGGATCAGCATTGACGGTATCCGCGAAACCCATGATCGTTTTCGCCGGAAGCAGGGCGCCTTCGACGCTTCCATGCACGCCATCAGGTTATGCCGAAACGCCGGTATCAAGGTGGGTATGCGTTTCACACCGACCCGGGATAATGTGCAGGAACTCCCCCTGTTGCTGGATCTCATGGACAAGGAGGATGTCAACAAGCTATACGTATCGCACCTGAACTACGCCGGGCGCGGTAACCGCAACCGGCGGTCGGATGTTGTGCATAAAACCACCCGCTCGGTTATGGATCTTTTATTCGATGCCTGCTGGTCCGACATTCAGGTGGGTCGCCGGCGTGAATTTGTCACTGGCAATAACGATGCGGACGGTGTTTATCTGCTGCAATGGGTGAAGCGCAATGTCCCGCAACAGTATGGGTACATGCACCAGCGCCTGACCCAGTGGGGCGGGAATTCGTCCGGTGTGAATATTGCCAACATTGACAATCTTGGTAACGTCCACCCGGACACCTTCTGGTGGAATTACAATCTTGATAATGTGAAAGAACGGCCATTCTCTGAAATCTGGATGGATACCCGTGATCCGCTGATGGCGGGCCTGAAAGCTTCACCCCGTCCCCTGAAAGGGCGTTGCCGGGTGTGCAGATACCAGGATATGTGTGGCGGCAACACCCGGGTGCGTGCCTTCCAGCTCACCGGTGATCCCTGGTGGGAAGATCCCGCCTGTTATCTGGATGATGAAGAGCTGGGCATCTGCGCAGCGGACTATGCGCATGACAAGCCGGAAGATATGGCACTGGAAACGCGCGTCATCCGGCATGCCGGTTAAATAAAGCCTTTATCCCGGGAATCGAGGTTATTACCTGAATCGCCCCGTCCTCTGTAATTCAGCCGATATCCCTGAGTGGTGTCTATACGGTGTAAGCAGACCTTCGGTTTCAGTCGTTGAACTGGCACAATAGGCTAATGGCTTCTTTGACCGTCCTTACCGAACACGGGTTATTCATCCTGCAAAGGGAATTTGCATGTTAATTAACAAGGAGAAGTTGAAAATGAAAGACGAAATTATTATTTATCAGGAAAAAGGGCAGCTGGTCGAGGTGCGATTAGATAGTGCCCAGGATACTGTCTGGTTAAGCCAAAAACAGATGGCCAAGCTATTTAGTAAAGATGTTCGCACTGTTAATGAGCATATCAAGAATCTATTTGCGGAAGGTGAGTTGGAGCGTGAGCCAACTATCCGGGATTTCCGGATAGTTCGACAAGAGGGTGCGCGACAAGTTACGCGCGAAATCGAACACTATAATCTAGATGTTATTATTTCCGTAGGTTACCGTGTTAAATCCCAGCAGGGTACACGCTTTCGCCAGTGGGCCACCCGCGTATTGCGCGAGCACCTGACCCAGGGCTGGACCCTTAACCAGCAGCGCTTCGAGGCCAATGCAAACGAACTGGAAGCGGCGCTTGCGCTGGTTCGCAAGGCGGCGCAGAGTCCGACGCTCAGTAGCGACGGTGGTCGTGGATTGGTGGAAATCGTTTCCCGATATGCCCAAACTTTCCTGTTGCTGCAACGCTACGATGAAGGGCTACTGACCGAACCCTACGTCCAGGCCGGTGGTCAGTTGCCTTCGGTCAAAGAGGCTCGTGCTGCGCTAGCCGGTTTGAAGGCTGAATTGATCGCCCGTGGCGAAGCGACAGCGCTGTTTGCACAAGAGCGTGAGGATGGGTTGGCCTCCTTGCTCGGTAATCTGGATCAGTCGGCTTTTGGTAAACCGGCCTATCCCTCTATCGAGGCCAAGGCGGCCCACCTGCTCTATTTCATCATCAAAAACCATCCGTTTACCGATGGCAACAAGCGCAGCGGTGCCTATCTGTTCGTCGATTTTCTTAATCGCAACGGGCGCCTGTTCGGAAGAGACAAGCAGCCGGTCATCAATGACATTGGCTTGGCCGCATTGACCCTGCTGGTGGCGGAGTCGAACCCGGTCAACAAGGGAACCATGATTCGTCTGATAATGAATATGCTAACCGTGGGAGTCGTTAATTAATCAGGGGTCCCTTAGGTTAAAACTTTTGAGTTCACGGTTTATCGTTTTGACGCGCTGGGTTTTCGCGTTTTACGTACTTTGGGCCGAATACAGCTCAGCTGTGAGGCTGCAATGGCATTTTTTACCACGTCGATGACCTTGGGTCGCGGGAACGTTGCCCGCCATGCTAATGCCACCACGCGGCAGGGAGACGGGTTTGAAAAGCGACGGATGGCCAGCAGACGCTGGGAGTAGCGGTCCGCACCTGCAGCGGTGCAGGGCAGTACGGTAAGGCCCATGCCAGAGGCAACCATGTGGCGGATGGTTTCCAGTGAACTGCCCTCGGCGGTATATACCGGGTTGCTCTCGCGGGTCGCTTTGGGTGCGCAGGCCGGGCAGGCCTCGATAACCTGGTCGCGGAAGCAATGACCGGCACCCAGCATCAGGATGGTTTCGTCCTCCAGGTTTTTGCAGCGCAGGGTCTTCCGCGCTGTCAGCGGATGAGAGGCGGGCAGCAGGATCACGAAAGGCTCTTCGTACAGGGGCAGGGTAAGGATATTCGGTTCGTCGAATGGCAGTGATATTACGATGACATCCAGATCCCCCTGCTTGAGTTTTTCCGCCAGTGCCGCGGTGTAGTTTTCCTCCACGATAAGCGGCATCTTTGGCGCACGTTCGTTCAGGTTTGGAATCAGGTCGGGAAACAGGTAGGGGCCAATGGTGTAAATTGCGCCGATACGCAGCGGGCCGGCCAGCTGGTCGCTTTCGGCACTGGCAACCTGGCGCACTGACTGAACGGCTTCCAGTGCCTGTTGTGCCTTTTCCACTACACGTTCGCCGGCAGGTGTCACCCTGACTTCGTGACTGGCACGCTCGAACAGTACCACCCCGAGCTCTTGTTCCAGTTTTTTTACCGCTACGCTCAATGTCGGCTGGCTGACAAAGCAGGCGGCAGCGGCGCGACCGAAATGACGTTCATGCGCAAGCGCGACCACATAGCGCAATTCTGACAGGTTCATCAAAGACTCCTATCGATAGACGCTGGCTATTACAACACCTGGCAAATGCAATTGGCAACATTGCAAGACCCCGTCTAGGCTTCTTGTCGAGTCAACGGAGGGTTACCAATGATGATAAAACTTGCCATTGCGCTGCTGTTTACCGGGGTGGCGGGCAGTCTGTCAGCCGCGCCACTGGGCCTGCCACCGGTGCCGATACCGGAAAATAATCCACAGACAGCTGCTAAGATCGCGCTGGGCGACAAGTTGTTTCACGATGCCCGTTTCAGTGCCGACGGTAAGGTGAGCTGTTCGACCTGCCACTCACAGGCAAAGGCGTTTACCGATAATCTGCCGGTCTCAAAGGGTTTCAACGGCCTGACCGGGACCCGCAATGCGCCGACGGTGATTAACGCTGCCTACATGAAGACACTATTCTGGGACGGCCGGGAGCCGGATCTGGAGGGCCAGTCAAAGCAACCACCCATCAACCCGGTTGAAGGCGGTCTGCCGGACCACAAACCGCTGCTGGCCGTTATCCGCAAGGACCGGGATTACGTAAGGGCATTCAGGGGTGTGTTTGGTGTTGCTGCCGATGCGATCAGTATGGATCACGTTGCCATGGCCATTGCGAGTTTCGAGCGCACCATCGTGGCCGGCGATTCGCCTTTTGATCGCTATTACTACGCCGGTGACAAAAAGGCGATGACTGCGGCGCAGATCCGTGGCCTGGCCATCTTTACCGGAAAAGGGCGTTGTGTGTCCTGTCATACCATTGAGCAGACACAGGCGTTGTTTACGGATAACCGTTTTCACAATATCGGTATCGGGTTCAAAAAGATCCATGGCAGGGAGGCGCAGACTGCCGAACAGTTCCTGCGGGCCAAACGCAAGGGCGCTGATGTGGATGTCACGGTGCTGACAAAGCAAACCATGTCAGAGCTGGGGCGTTTCGCAGTGACGGAAAACATTACCCAGGTGGGCGCTTTCAAAACGCCGACCCTGCGCAACGTCGACAAGACCGAACCCTACATGCACGACGGCAGTCTTGCGACGCTGGAAGAAGTGGTTGATTTTTACAACAACGGTGGACGCGTGAAGGAAACCGATCCGGTGTCCGGCTTTCTCAGTGGCGGTATTCGCCCGCTGGGTCTGAGCAAGGGCGAAAAGAAGGATCTGGTCAAGTACATGGAAGCGCTGACCAGCCCCGATCTTGAACGGTTCACGAAACGCTGAGGAGAGTACCATGCATGATAACAGTCGTCGAAAATTTCTGAAACAGGGTGGCGCGCTGCTGGCTGCCGGTACGCTCTCCATCAGCGTGGTCGAGCTGGCATTTGGTAAAGGCAGTGAAGACAGGTTCACCTTTGCCTATATTTCCGATTCGCACATCACCCAGATCAAGGGTAACAGGTTTGTGCGCAACTGGGATCGCGGTTTGATTCGTGCGGTGGCGGAAGCCAACCTGCTGGATCCACGCCCGGACTTCGTGTTCTATGGGGGCGATATCGCCCAGCTGGGCAAGCCCGAGGAGATTGATCACGGCCTGGAGATGCTCGCCGGTCTGCGTGGCAAGGTTCACTATGTGATGGGCGAGCACGACTACTACCTCGATCTCGGTGACTACTGGCGCAAGCAGCTGGGGCCGGATCACTACAGCTTCGATCACAAGGGTGTGCACTTCGTGGTGCTGAACAGCATTCTCACCCACGAGAACTGGATGCACCGCAAGTGGGATTCCGGCATGGATCGCATGAAGCAGATGGCGCGGCTTGATAACCCGAATGGCCAGCCCTTCATGGTCGGTGATACCCAGCGTGACTGGTTGAAGAAAGACCTGGAAAAGGTCAGCAAGAACACCCCGATTGTGGTGTTTTCACACTCACCGTTGCAGAAGATCTACAAGGGCTGGAATTTCTGGACCGATGATGCCGAGCAGGTACAGGCGCTGCTCAAGCCGTTTGACAAGGTGACCGTATTGTACGGGCACGTTCACCAGATCCAGACCAACCAGATCGGTAATATCAGTTTCCAGTCGGCGATGGCGACCGCGTGGCCCTGGCCGTATCCCGCGACTTACAAACAACAGGCCAGCTACATGCCAAAGTTGACTGTTGACATGAACCGCGCCGATCCTTTTTTTGAGCGCGATGCGACCGGTTGGCAGTTTATCGATGTGCACAGCGGCCGGGTGGACGTGAATTACCTGCTGCCGGACAACACCAACCGCACCGTGGCGTTTGATGAGAAGGCCGGACATCCCGTTGATACGAAGTACCAGGCCGAGGTAAATCGTATTCCACCCCAGAAGCATTATTGAGCAGAGGAGCCACTGATGACATACAGAAAAACATACCGTACCCTGCTGGCTGCCGCGTCTATGTTGATGGTGGTGCAGACAGCGCCGGTGCAGGCCGACGAATTCTCAGATGAAGACCTGGCGCGCTGGCAACAGGAATACCTGTCGGTGGTCGGTCAGGGCGATAAGCTGTTCCACGGCGGACTGTCCAGTAAAAACACCGTATCCTGCGATCAGTGTCATCCCAACGCCGCTAACACGCACCCGGAAACCTACCCGAAGTTTCAACGACAACTTGGACGCGTGGTTGCGCTATGGGAGATGATCAACTGGTGTATCCAGAATCCGCTGGAAAGCGAACTGCTGGCCGCGGATGATCCGCGCATGATTGCCTTGCAGGCGTATATCGTCGAGGAACGCAGGGGTGCAGTGCTGGAACCCGGAAAACACTAGGGGAGCGCCAAGCCCCCGTTTTTCCCTACCGTCAGAATTTTCGGATATAGAAATGATATTCCCCGTTTGCCTCAGAAGTCTCGACCAATTCATTACCCGACTGTTTACAAAAAAGCGGGAAGTCGTTGGCGGATCCAGAATCGGTTGCGATGATGTGCATCACCTGTCCGGGTTGAAGATCCCGCATCCCTTTTTTTGCTTTTAGGATGGGCAGAGGGCAATTAAGGTTACGTGCATCGATTTCACAATCTGCTTTGGTTGCTACATTAGGCATAAAAATCCCCCCTGGGAGGTTTATATGGCACATCAATGGTGACTGATGCGTATTTCGTTACCTTCAGCTCGCTATATCGGTCGAATACCCGGTTACTTTACCTCACTATTCCGAGGATTGATCAGTGCCGGCAGATCGTCAATTTAATCCAGCGCCGGTCCCAGAATGAACTCTACAGGTTCAAAACCGTGGTCTTCCAGGCTTGCGGCTATCTCTTCCCACGCATAATCCGGATTATCTTCCTCTATATTTGCGATGAGGCCGGTTACGTGGCGGTAAGCTTCGTGTTGTTCGAATTCATCGGGGACGCGAACCAGCCGGATATCGGTGGCCTGGCTGGCCGGTAAGATCATGAGTACATCGCTCATAAGAGGCTCCAGATATCTTTGTTAACCGCAAGTCACGGATGTACCGGGGTTACGGTGGGTGTCAGTAAATGATAGAGATTAACGACTGCCAGTAACAGCAGTGCAGCCATTGCATTGTGGGCTGTCACCAACAGCAGAGGCAGTTCGGTGAGTACTGCTGTCATACCCAGTCCTGCCTGTACTATCAGAAAAACAAGTATGCTGATGGCTGTGTTGCGCAGACGGTTGTTCTGCTTCAAAGCCCTGAGGGCCAGCCAGCCGAGGTACAGGAGTGTGAACAGCGCGCCCAGTCGGTGTGCCATGTGCACGGTTTTCTGCATGCTGCCGGTGATAACCCTGCCCTGATCATCCGTGCCAAGCGCATTGAACAGGTCGAAGCCGTGCACGAGATTGGTGATGGATGCCCAGTCACCGTTGCAACCGGGTAACGTTGTACAGGACGGTCCGGCAAAATCAGCACTGGTGACAGCGCCCAATGCTATCTGCACAGTCACGACCAGCAGGCCCAGCAGTGCCCAGGGCTTTAATGCCGTCGCTGCATGGTCGCTGGTATCTACGACTTCCACCGCGCGCTGGCTCATCCACCACAGCAATGCGAGCATTGTCATACCGCCGAGCAGGTTGCCAAATGTGACGGCCGGTATATCCGGTGATGGCGTGCTGACTCCCAGAACTGACAGAAATACGGTCAGGGCGAAGACTAACAGCGGCACGCCAGGGCCAACACCGCGCGGGCGTCCTCCACGCAGGGACAGGTAGGTGATGGCAACAACAACCAGGCCCAGCAGACTCGCCGTAAAGCGGTGTACAGCACCGGCAGTGGTGTTCGGTACCAGGCCATGGTCACGGGTAGCAGGGAGTTGTCCAAAACAGCCCGGCCAGTTTTCGCAACCCAGGCCGATGCTTTCAAGGCGCAGGTAGGCACTCAACAGGACAGCTGCCAGTGTCAGTACTAATGCCAGAAAAACAAGAGAGGTGTAAAGGATGCCGGTTTGTGTTCTGTCTGTCATAGGCCGGGCGCTGTCGTTGCGGGTACGGGGTTCCTGTTTAATACACAGGCTGGATGCAAATGTCAAAAAAGCAGGCTGGTGGTTTTATTTTCTAATCGTTATAGTCCCTTGTCAGCATTAAAGACAGTATTTTGCAGTTGTCGGTTTCCATCGAGTGAGCAGTTAAATCCATTATGCATGAAGATTACATATTAGTTGTGCCCACCGGAAGTCGTCGTCGCCTGGGCATGGGCTGGCTGTGGCTGGGAGTAGTGGCGCTATTAGGTTCGGGTCTGTTTTCCCTGCTGCTGGTACTTTCCCGGACGCCGTATATCCAGGATATCATTCCATGGATTGATTTTTTTCATACCGCGCTGGTTGTACATGTGGACCTGTCGGTGCTGGTCTGGTTTCTGGCTTTTGGTGGTGTGCTCTGGAGTCTTAATTCCACCCCGCGTTTCATGGCGCTCGGCTGGTCTGCGCTGGTATTTGCCGGGCTGGGTGCTGCGCTTGTGTTTGTGGTGCCATTTCTGGGGCCCGGCAACCCGCTCATGAGCAACTATATCCCGGTATTGCAGACACCTTTATTTACAGTAGCATTACTGGGGTTTGGTTTTGGTATAAGCCTGCTCGTATTGCGTAGCATGGTCGCTAATCCACGGGTCGGGATGCGCATGGAAGGGGCGGGCGCATTGCGCTTTGGTTTGAATACCGCGGCCGTGTCGGCTGCAATGGCCGTATTGGCTTTTGCCTGGTCATACCTGGCGATCCCCGACTCTATGACGGGGAAAGCGTATTTCGAACTGCTTTTCTGGGGTGGCGGCCATATGCTGCAATTCACCTATACCCTGCTTATGCTGGTAGCCTGGCTGTGGCTGGCATCTGTCTCCGGTGTTCGCTTGCCACTGAGCCCGCGGGTAGTGCTGATTCTGTTTGTATTCGGGCTGGTGGCCGTGTTTATGGCGCCGCTGATCTATTATTCCTACGCGGTTACCTCCGCTGAACACATTAAGCTGTTTACCTGGCTCATGGCCTATGGCGGCAGCCTGGCGCCGGTACCTCTGAGTCTGGCGGTATTTTATGGCCTGCTGCGGAGTTCCCCGGTATCCGGACCACAACTGCCTTTGCGTTCAGCCCTGTGGACCTCCATGATTCTTTTCGGTATCGGAGGCGGTATCGGTTTCTTGATCCACGGCAGTAACGTTACTATTCCTGCGCATTATCATGGCTCCATCGTGGGCGTTACGCTGGCCTTTATGGGCCTGACGTACGATTTGCTGCCACGCCTGGGCTATGCCCGGCCAAACACGAGGCTGGCCACCATACAGCCCTATATCTATGGCGGTGGTCAGCTGTTACACGTACTGGGGCTGGTGTGGTCGGGTGGCTACGGTGTGCAGCGCAAGGTGGCAGGTACAGAGCAGGCGCTTGACGGTATGGAAAAGATTGTTGCCATGGGATTGATGGGCTTCGGGGGGTTGATCGCTATCATTGGCGGCTTGCTATTCCTGGTGATCGTATTGGTGGTTATGTTTAAAGGATCCCGGGCGCAGAAGGACGCAGCCTGATGCCACAATCACAATCCCCGCGCAGTTTGCTAACGATGGCTGAAACCGGGGGACAAAACGATAACGCTGTTACAGGCATTCCGGAGCCGGCCCCGGGTGCGGAGGCAGCAGCGATCCATGATGGGCGCGAAGATTTAACGGCTTTCTTTACCGTGGGGGTGATCGTTGATGTATTACTGGTGACGGCCTTCCTGTACTGGGCCGTTGGGCAATGGCGTAAGACGAAGAAATAGTTGACCGGTTGATTTAAATCAAGGACAGGAGAACCTGGTTGGCGTCTGATCGAATGGGTTGCTGACGGGTCTTCGTACAGAGTGCCGGATTCACCTATGATGAATCATCCATTCGCTATTTTTCACCGGTATTTTTTCCGTGCACCGGTGTGGTTCGCCGTATGGGTGCTGGTTGTTACCGGAGCGATTAATACGGCTTGCGCCGACCCTGTTCACGATCTGGCTATGAAGTATTTTCCGCAGGCAGACCGGGTCGGGGAATTTGAAGGTGAGCCACTCGCCGCACCGGTCCATGCGGGTGAGCGGTTGCTGGGCTATGTGCTGCGTACCACGGACATTGCGCCCATCCCGGCCTATTCCGGGCAGCCGATTACCCTGCTCGTCGGTATTGGCCTTGATGGCCGGATCAGCGGCCTTGAGATCATAAAACACTCTGAACCCATACTGGGTGCCGGGGTCTCTGAGAGAGATCTGAGGCGCTATGTTGATCAGTATCACGGTATATCGGTACGTGAACGGGTAAAAATGGGCGGTGCACAGCGCGCAGGCTATGTGACAATAGATGGGATTACCGGTGCCACCATTACCGCGATGGTCATGAACGCAACGGTTATGAAATCCGTCAAAAAAGTCGCTAAGTCACGCGGCATACCTTTGTCCGCCGGTGTGCCGGTGCAGACAGATGGGCATGCTGCATCACCGGCAGGCCGGCAAACTCCGGCCTGGTGGCTGGGTGAGACAAGCGAGCCTTTCTGGGTATTTGCGTGGCATGAGCGCGCGTGGCAGATAGCGGTGTTGTCTGTCGCGCTCGGTATTCTGGTTTTTATCCTGCTGTTCCAGGACTGGCTGACCCGCCGGCCGAAGCTGTTGCGGTATATCCGTATCGGCTACCTGCTTTTCACCCTGTTTTTTATTGGTTGGTACACACTCGCCCAGCTTTCAATTATTCACGTGTTGACCTTTATCAATTCCATTCTGCACCAGTTCAGCTGGGAGGCGTTCCTTGTCGACCCCCTGATATTTATTTTATGGGGGTTTGTGGCGTTGACACTGCTGTTGTGGGGGCGCGGCGTGTATTGCGGCTGGCTGTGTCCGTTCGGTGCTTTGCAGGAATTGATTCATAAACTCGCCCAGCGTTTAAAAATCCCTGACCACCAGTTTTCGGCGGTCGTACACGAGCGGCTGACGGCAGTAAAATACGTCATCTTTGTCGCGCTGTTCGGTCTATCGCTGCAATCCATCGGCTACGCGGCCAGGGCCGCCGAAGTGGAGCCATTTAAAACGGCCATTGTGGTGCACTTCAACCGGGGCGGTATTTTTCTTGTCTATGCCCTTGGGTTGCTTGTGATCGGAGTATTCAACCGCAAGTTCTTCTGTAAGTACCTCTGTCCACTCGGGGCGGCTCTGGCGATTCCGGCGCCGCTGCGAATCTTTGACTGGCTGCGGCGGCGCAAGGAATGTGGCCGGCCCTGCCAGATCTGTGCCAGGCAGTGTGAGGTACAGGCCATTCGGCTTACCGGTGAAATTAACCCCAACGAGTGTCACTACTGTCTGGATTGTCAGGTGACTTACTGGGACGATCGTCAGTGCCCGCCGCTATCGGAAAAACGCATCAGAAGAGAAAAAAGCAGGGCAGCGCTGGATAAAATGCGCGCCACACAGCCGAAAACCCCTGGTTCCCCGGAAAAATAGCGGTTTCCGCACCCCGTTGAATAATCAGCAGTCTTGACCTGGATCAATGTGAACACTGCCGATCCAAGTACCTTACGATGCAGGATTCAAAACCAGCCAGGGGGAATATTGAGATGGTGAATGTTATGGTATTACGTATCGCGCGTATCGCTGCTTTTGGCATGCTTTCCATTACCATGCTTGGTGCTCAGGCCGCCAGCGAATCTAAACACCCGGGAACGACGCCGGAAGAAATGCGCTACAAAGGCTCACCTATTCCAGAGCAACTCAAATCAAAAGATGTAGTAACCCCCGGTGCTCCGTTTCTGACAGAGGCGGAATTTACGAAGGCAAAGAAAATCTACTTCGAGCGCTGTGCCGGTTGTCACGGTGTTCTGCGCAAGGGTGCGACCGGCAAGCCGCTGACTCCCGATATTACCCTGCCCAAGGGTACCGACTACCTGAAAGTATTTATTGACTTCGGTTCTCCGGCCGGCATGCCGAACTGGGGGTCATCTGGCGCCCTCACGCCGGATGAAGTGACGCTCATGGCCAAGTACCTTCAGCACGAGCCTCCGATTCCACCCGAGTTCGGCATGAAAGAGATGAAGGCGAGCTGGAAATTACTGGTCGACCCGAAGCAACGTCCCAGGAAGAAGATGAACAACTACGACCTGGATAATATCTTCTCCGTAACGTTGCGCGATGCCGGCCAGGTTGCGCTGATCGATGGAGATACCAAAAAAATTATCACTATCATCGATACCGGTTATGCGGTACATATCTCGCGTTACTCTACGTCGGGGCGTTACCTGTTCGTCATTGGACGTGATGCCAGGGTTAACCTCATCGACCTGTGGATGAAGAAACCCGCCAACGTAGCCGAGATCAAGATCGGACTCGAAGCGCGTTCCGTTGAGACATCCAAGTACAAGGGCTACGAAGACAAGTACGCCATTGCGGGTGCCTACTGGCCGCCACACTACGTGATCATGGATGGCAATACCCTGGAGCCCCTGAAAGTTGTTTCCACCCGTGGCTACACAGTCGATACCCAGGAATATCATCCGGAACCGCGTGTGGCGGCCATTGTGGCTTCGCATGAGCATCCCGAGTTTATCGTCAACGTGAAGGAAACCGGTAAGGTGCTGATGGTCAACTACGAGGACATCAAAAACCTCAAGGTGACTACCATCGGCGCAGCGCGTTTCCTGCATGATGGTGGCTGGGACTCCACTAAACGTTACTTCATGACGGCCGCCAACAAGTCGAACAAGATTGCGGTTATCGATTCAAAGGAAGACAAGCTGACGGCCTTGATTGATGTCACCAAGATCCCGCACCCGGGCCGTGGTGCCAACCTGAAAGATCCGAAATACGGGCCGGTCTGGGTGACCAGTGCACTGGGCAATGATCATGTCACTGTGATTGGTACGGACCCGGTGAACCATCCCAAGAATGCCTGGAAGGTGGTGCGCATCCTCAAGGGCCAGGGCGGCGGCTCACTGTTTGTGAAGTCTCACCCGAAATCCAGAAACCTGTGGGTGGACTCGCCCTTGAACCCGGACAGCAAGATAAGCCAGACTGTGGCAGTGTATGACGTGGACCATCTCGATAAAGGCTATGAAGTCCTGCCAATTGCCGAGTGGGCCGGTATCAAGGGTGACGGACCCAAGCGCGTCGTTCAGCCGGAGTACAACAAGGCCGGTGATGAGGTCTGGTTCTCGGTCTGGAGCGGCAAGGAGCAGGAATCCGCGATTGTGATCGTCGATGACAAGACCCGCAAGCTGAAGAAGGTGATCAAGGACAAGCGCCTGGTCACACCGACCGGTAAATTCAACGAGTATAACACCATGCACGACGTCTACTGATCCGGTCTATACAGAAACCAGCGGGAAGGGGGTTATTATTCTCCTCTTCCCGTTTTTCTCAGTTCAGATATCCCACTTTCTGTTCGTCCTCGACATGTCGAATTCATCGAGTTGCCGTGAAATATCTTCGCGTTTGGCCTCCAGAATATGACTCGCCATGGGCAGAAAGATATCTTCTTCCTTTTCATGATGTTTTATCATCTGTTTTTCCAGGTGGACCAGGCATTCAAGAACGTGGTCCGAGTCCCTGGTTTTGATGACCCGCGACATATCCGTAACAAGACGTACGATGTGGTCGTGTTCTTCTCGCAGTGCGCCTGTCGGCCCCTGCGGCGCATGTGTCTCGGCTTCGTAGGCTGGATACAGTACCTCCTCTTCCAGGGCCATATGCCGTTTCAGGTGTGTGACCATTTTCCTGAACAGCAGATCGGCAGTCTTCCAGTCCTCGATTTCAATGGCTTCGGTACACCGGGAAAGGAGGTTCTCATACAGCGAGTGTTCGTGTACCAGCCAGTTTTCGGTGCTGCTCATTGATTCTGTCGCTCCGGAGATCGCATATCGTCCATGAGAATCCTCCGGGCCGGAGTAGTCAAGGGGGTAGAATTGTATTTGTAAGCTTAATTTACGAGAATACAGAGTGTCACGCAGGCTGTCAGGGAAACGATTCGCGGGAACCCATAGTCTGGCCGGGTTCGGAGAGCATAAACTAAGATGAAAAAATTCCTGACTAGTCTAACTGTGTCACTGCTCCTGCTGACCGGATGCAGTCAGGAGGGTGTACAGCCGCCAGCTGAAACAAGCGCATTTATTGAAGAGTTGAAGGCCGATGGCGTGGACGGGTCTCTGCTGGTAAGAGCACCTTTCAATGCGGATATGGAATACGTTGCGGAATATACCGTAGCAAGGTATGCGAGTACGCGTATTATTTCCCTGTTCAAATTCAAAGATGCTGAAAAAGCGCAAGTGAATCTGCAGAAATCCCTGACGAATGACAAACTATCCGGTCAGGCTGTCAATGGAAGGTTTGTTTTAGCGGTGACTTTTCATCCCCCGGACGAAGCGGCGGTGGAAAAAATAAAGGCGCTTTTCCTGGCGCACGAGTTTGAATGATGAAACGGACTCGCCTGCTGTTGGTGTTGTTTGCCCTGGCCGTTACGATTGCGCTTGTTGCGCTTCTGGTGATGCCGGAACGTAACGCAGCGCAGGACTGGGAAAAGCGCAAGCCCCGTTTCCAGGAAGCAGCGTTGCGGGCCGAGCCACTGATCCTGGCAATCAGCGCGTATACTTCCGCCATCGGACATTCGCCGACAGCGTTTGACGACATTGTTCCGGAGTATCTGGAAAAGCTGCCTGCTACCGGGCTACGAGGATGCGGCAGTTTCGAGTATCGGTCTCTCACGCATAAACTGGGGTCAATTGTGTGGTATGACCTGGGTTCGAGACAGGGTCGGCCCTGGTCCGGGCAGAGTAGATACAGTGATGGTGATCCTGATCACGCTATTCTGGCATTCGCCCTGGATGCTGAGGGGAAAATTACCAGCGCCCTGATCGACCGGATGCCGAAGGGCAGCGAACCGGAGGAATTCGAGTCAGCAGGCTGGAGGAAAAAGGAAAACCGCATCGGCATGGCGCTGGCACTGTCCGATACTTATCGGTTATACGGTATGCCCGCAGACGTGTTTGAATCCCTGCTGGGGCCACCCGACGGGAGCCGGCTTGTGCAGGGCGCAGCCTGGGAATTACGTATCAATTGTCCAACCGGATTGTTGAACCACGATGCTTTTGTTTACTGGCCCACACAGAAGTACCCGCAGCATTTGTATGGCGGGTACACAGAGCCCATTGGTGGATGGGTCTATGTCCACAGCTAGCACTCTGCCAAAGTTGTATTGATGAATATATTCACTTGTAGGAGCGGGCTTTGCCCGCGAAAAATTCGCCACCAAGGTGGCTCCTACATCCGTCAATGTTAATCGGAGGTACACCATGTTTGGTTTCAAGAGTTCCGCTGCCAAAGATGATTCGCATTGTCTATTGAAAGAAGTGGGTCTGGCAACGCTCAACAAACAGCACCTGCGCCTGGCGAGTTACGCCGTGGAATTCAGCCAGATCGTGGATGAGTTGTCGGCCCGGGAACCCGTCAATGAGGACTGGCGCCGTATTGACGCGTTGTTCAGCAAGATCACACGATTCGTAGCCACACATTTCTCGGAGGAAGAAGAGTTGATGCGCAAGTACGATTACCCGGACTATGTCGCACACAAGAAACTGCACGATAAATTCTCCGCCGAGATGCGCAAGATGCAGGCGGAGATCAATAACCGGAATATCAAGTTCAAAAAGAAAATGAGCAGCCTGCTCTGGGACTGGCTGTACCATCATATCAACGAGATCGATTACCGGTACAGGGAGTTCTTCCTGAGCAAGGGATTAAGCTAAGGAAACTCTGCTCAATTCGTCATACCGGCGAAGGCCGGTATCCAACTCATTGAAGCCACTGGATTCTGGCATGCGCCAGAATGACGGAAACCGAATTGATCAGAGTTTCCTTATGGACGCTCTGAATTAATCGCTGCTGGTCAGGTGTTTACCCAGGCCGATCAGCGATTCGACTGGTCGAGATATTTCACCCAGGTTATAAATACCCGAATGGAACGATGCTCCAACCGGTCTGTTTTCAGAATCTGTATTGATAGCAATATAAAGCGTGCCGCTGTTTCCCTCGCTATCGTTAAACCGGATTTCAGCACAGCGTCGATTGCCGCAGGCAACAGGTGCGTCCGGCCATATCACCATACTGCGAGGCGGCAGTACGGACTCAAGCCAGTCCTCCAGACTGATTGCATCCATACCTTTCTCCAGTAGCGACATTGGCAGTGAGCGGATGGTATCCGGATCCAGTCTCTGCCCGTCAGATCCAACGGTATCCACATGCCACACGGCACCGTTATTGCTGGTTTGGACACGCAGCGATTCAACACCCTTGAAAGTCGGTGAGTTGGCGGTAAAGCTGACCTGGCCCTTGCCGGTTACATGGATCTGCTCATAGCGTGGTGCGCGGTCTCCTTCGAAATCGTAGTAACGGCAGTCGGCCGGGTCATTGGGCGCACAGGCATCCGGTTTCTCCGCCGGGTTGATCAGGTCCTGCGGCAAGCGGCCCGGATCCCAGTTGATAAAATGTCCACAGGCATCAAAGCTGATATTGAAGATATTCGTTTTCGCAATCAGCGTGTGATCATCAAATACCTTATAAGCATCCTTGACCCTGAGCGCGGCATCTTTTGCACGCTTGCTGTCCAGAGCATCTACCGTGCCCAGCATGCGCCAGCCGGCGTCCTGCTGTTCGTGTGGCGGCGCGTTTGTGGTGTTTTCTGACTGGCACATCACAACGGCGTGCTCACCCAGTTGCTTGAATGGGATATTGCGGTAATAACGCACCACTTTCAGCTTGAATTTCGGTCCGTCATAGAACACATATTCATCCAGTCGCCGGTTGGGGTTTCCGCAAGCGGCGAGCAGGGCACAAAGGGTCAGGATATAAACCAGGTGGGCAATTTCCTTCACGACAGTACCAGGGGGTTTTTGGTGATCGCCACAGCGGCGATATAGAAAAAGCAGAGCTGGGCGGTAATCCATGCACTTATCCGGATGGTCTTTGTCTTTCCGTACGTCAGTGCCAGCATGCCAAGACCAATATAGAGAAACAGAGCCACGACCTTGGTCGTCAACCAGGCGTGTACAAAGGGGTACTGATAGAGGCTCACAGATAGAATGATTGCGCTGGCAAGCAGTATGGTGTCGATTACCGGAGGCACCCGTTTGGTCCACTTGTGCTGCAAAAGATCCGAATCAGAAATCATCCATATACCACGGATAAAAAACAGGATAAAGGTGGCAATCACGCTGGAAACGTGGACATATTTTGCTATCACTGAATCAGGCTCCGTTGTGGTATTCTTTTGAAAATGGAAATGCTCTATTACGCGGTCGCGGCCATATCTCTTTATCTGGTTTCAGACTGGATTCTCAACCGGATCGAAATCAGACGCGGTGAGCGTTTTGAAAACCGTACGTTGATATTTTTCGCAATTATACTCGTCTTGTCAGTGAGTCTCTTCAACCTGATTCAGTATCTGCAACCGGTTCCGGAACCTGCTGCTCCTGTAACAGACATGCAGACCGGGCAGGTGACAGGGAGTGTAACTAGGGAGGCTCTGATTAAGTAAAGGTTTCCGTCATTTCAAGTTGTGATCATTGACAGGACTCTGTGGAAATCAGGCGTTCACTTGATAATAAACTTGCCGGTTTCGGAGTTAAAATTGACCACCAGGAGTTGGGTCGGTTTCAGGGTTACCGCTTCCTCATCAGTGTACGTAGGGCCTTTTACGCGCACATTGTCATTCATCTGTACGGCCAGCGTATGTTTCCCTGCGGATACCTTGGCGCTACGGTAGATATCGACACCCAGGTCACTGTAAAGGCCTGGTGCACGAGCAACTTCTTCAAGCAGCGGTTTACCGTCCAGTAGCAGTTTTACCGTGACGGGTGAGCGCTCGCGCGGGCAGTCCAGGGGGGCGCGCATATTGGGCGGTAGCCTGGCCAGTTCCTGTTGGGACAGTTTGCGGCATTCTTCAACGCGTTTACCGGCATGGGAAAACGCCACCGTAATAACCGCCTGGTCCGGCTGAAGTTGCCGGTAAGGTGGCGCGGTGGAGAAATACCATATCAGCAGCATGAACAGGGTATAGTTCAGCGCCTGCAAAGGGTAACGCAGGATCTTAATCATTGGATACCGGCTCTTCCTGCTTCAGTGTGGCAATGTCATGCTGGAATTCAGCAAGCTTGCGGCGCAGCCTGGCAGTGTCGGTTTCAGCGGCCCGGTATACGGTGATGCGGTCACGTTTTGCGCGTTGTCGGAGTACCGGTTTGCGTCCGCCCTCTAAACGCTGGTCCAGCCAGGCATTACCCAAACGGTAGTAACAGTCACCGGTGCGGCATCCAGTGATAAACACGCCGTCGGCGCCGTGTCTTTGTGCATACTCGACCAGTGTCGGCGGGATCATTCCCGTGCAGTAAAGGCTCAGCACGGCGACGTCCTGTGACTGGAATTCTTTAATATCGACAGCATTGTCACAGCCGAACAGGATGATGCGGGTATCGCCCTTGAGTCCGGCCAGCGCGGCATGGGTGCGTGTGCGGACTTCATCAATCGGGAAGTCGGGCATATCGATACCGGTTTCAAGTGTCTTCCGCGCGTGCCGGAAGGGATTGGAGGAATGGCAGGAACCGACGCAGATACCACAGGCGGCGCACAGAACGGGATTGACGACAACTTCGTTTTCCCAGCGCTCCCCGTCAGTTCGTGCCTGAACCGAAATGGCATCGAAGGGGCAATCTTCGGCGCACTGGCCACAGCCGTTGCACTGATCGAGGTGAACTTCGGCCGCACTCCCGGTTTTTTTGGGTGGCAGCCACGGCATCAGCATCAGTAGCAGGGTAATACCCGTTGTCAGTATCCAGACCTGGTCCGGCGGCCATTTGTCGAGCAGCGGATAGACATTGAGGTAGAACCAGTCGAGATTCAGCACCGCCGGTACCCGGCTAAGATCCGCCGGACCGTGACTGGTCGCCGGCGCCAGCAAGGACGTTGTCAGCAAGGCCAGGAAGCTGCCCACGGCCAGGCCTCGGGGGGCACTGATCCCGACGTGGGAAAGCCGCTTGACGTGAATCCAGAGGGCAAAGATCAATAATATCGGCTGTCCCAGCAGGTGCAGGAAGCCCATCAGGGTAAACAGCCGGTCGGTGAGCCGCCCCGCCAGAAAATCACGCGCCATGGAGCCCGACATCACCGGCAGCGAGTCCATGAGCCGGGCGGAGAGCGTTGCAACGTACAGCCCCAGTTCGTCCCACACCAGCCAGTAGCCGGTTATACCCAGAGTGATAACGAACCAAAGGGTTGGCACGCCGGTAAACCAGGACCACCAGCGGAAGCCACGGTAGCGGTCCAGGGCGAACTCACGGAACATATGCAGCAGGATAGTGACCACGGCGGCATCCGAGGCGTAGCGGTGCAGGCTGCGCATAATTCCGCCCGCATACCACTGTTGGCGGGTCATGTACTCTACCGAAGTATAGGCGCCGTGAATGCTGGTGTTGAAAAAGATAAACAGGTAGAGGCCGCTGACCAGCACGATCCAGAAGAAGAAAAAGGTCAGCGTTCCCAGGTGATAGAGCGGGTTCCAGTCCGGACCGAAAGAAAAACTGAACCATCTCTCGAGCAGAAGGTAACTGCGCTTGATGGGATTAACGCGTTTGTTCACGGTGTCAATCTCTCGGGCTGCATAATGGCGGGTGTCGTTATTCGCCAGGCCTCTCGACCCCGGGGTTCCGGACAACACCTGTAGGAGCGGTCTCCTGACCGCGACAGCCGCTTCAGGAGAATCGCGGTCAGGAGACCGCTCCTACAGGTATTCAGGTTAAACAACCGGGTGCCGACTGTCCTTGATATATCTCAAGTACGTGCCGAACGCTGACTATGCCTGATTTCGCGTATCAGGAGAATGATACCAGTGAGAATAATGGATGCGCCTATAGCCATACCGATAAACAGGGAATAGTCAAAATAGTAGGCATCCCGCGCCGGATCGTAACTGGTGCAGAAAAAGTGTATTTTGTCTATCAGTTCGGAGAGCAGGGTCTGGTTCGGCCTGGGTCTTCCAAGCACCAGTTCCTTGAGCGGCTCTACCAGTAACGGAGTGTCAAATACTTCTCCGTATACCTGTCGGTAGACACGCCCCTCGGCATCGATCACCGTGGCCTGTGTGATGTGGTCGAAGCCATTGGGTGAAGAGAAAAATTCGAATCCCAACTCCTTGCTCAAGGCCTTGATAGTGTCCGGGCTGGCACTGAGCAGTCGCCAGCCACCGGTATCTATACCCTGCTTCCTGGCAAACTGGAGCATCGCCTGCGGGCTGTCGTTATAGGCGTCGAAGCCCAGCACGGCCACGTTGAAGCTGTCTTTCCCCAGTGCTGCGCGGGCTTTGTCGACCACTTTGGCGAGGTGGCGGGTGGTCATGGGACAGGTATGGTAGCAGCTGGTATAGATCATGCTCAGTACCAGCGGCTTGCCGCGCAAGTCGTCTATGGACAGGGCATGGCCCTTCTCGTCGGTCAGGGAGTAGTTGCTGAGCAGGTTGCCGATAGCGTCCTGGCTGCGTTGCAGCGCTTCCTTGTGCTGGAAGTTCTTGATCGCATCCAGCTGCTGATTTCCGCCTGTTGGCCCGGTCGCTGCGTTGGCCAGGTGGAAAAATGCTGCACAGAAAAAACCCAGTAGCAGGGCAGAAGGCTTTGATGAATAGTGCATGTTCAGGTGCCCTGGCGGCGAATGATGTCGCCCTACGTTATCAGCCAATCAGCTGGGCGTCGAGCACGGCAAATACCAGCAACACGGCCAATTGAACCAGCGAGGCGAAAAAGGCGCGCATGCCATTCTTCGGTGAGGTGTCCAGTACCAGCAGCAGACTGCGGTAGATAAAATATCCGCCGCCGATGAGGGCGCCGACCAGGTAAAGCCAGCCGAGGCCGAAGAAAAATGGCAAAATCGACATACCCGTCAGCAACAGCGTGTTACCCAGTACTGCTTTAGCTGCGGTCGCGTCGCCAACCTTTACCGGTAGCATGGGTACACCGACAGCTTCGTAGTCTTTATGCCGTGCAATGGCCAGGCTCCAGAAATGGGGAGGCGTCCACAAAAACAGCACCATGGCCAGGATAACGGGTACCGGCCCCAGACCGGGATCGACCACGGCTGCGCCCGCGAGTACGGCGAAACTGCCCGCGGCGCCACCGATCACAATATTGAACGACGTGCGGCGTTTCAGCCACACGGTATAGACGACGGCATAAAAGAAGGCGCCCAGAAAGATATACAGGGCGGCCATGCCGTTGAGTAGCCAACCGGCTGTGCCTACACCGATCAGCAGCATAGTGCCGATTAACAGCAGCCACCAGCGGCTGTGTGCGAAGGCGCCGGTTACAAAGGGCCGGTCATTGGTGCGGCGCATGCGTGCATCAATGTCGACTTCATAGTACTGGTTGAACGCACCCGCGCTGCCGGCTGCCAGCAATACAGTGAGCGCCAGAACCAGCACCTGCCAGGCGGGGACCGCCTGTCCGGGTGTCACCAGAAGGGTCACCACTGAAGTGAGTGCCATGACCACGCCAATACGGAGCTTGAAGAGATTGGACAGCTGTTTAAGCATTGTCGACCAATCAAGTTGCTGTGTTAAGGCGGCATCTGCGTAGAGTCTTTGCATAGTTGCGTATCCGTAAAATCAAAGCGGGGCGAAGGGCGGGGCGAAGGTATTTACCTCCACCCCGCACGGGCTTTAATCCGCGGCTTTAGCTGAGTGGCCAGACAGATGCCAGATACTTCCAGTTGATGAAGTAATACACGACAAAGGAGACCAGCAGCAGCATCGCCAGGACAAAGGTTCCCGGCGCTTCAAAGCCTGCCGAGCCGTGCTCTTCAACCGGTGCTGCCATGGGCAGTATTTCAGGCTCTGCCATGTAGTTGTCGGAGGACAGCGGTACGCCGAAGCTCTGTAGCAAACCGGCCGATGGCTCCAGCTTCTTGCCGAACACGATTGAACCCACGGTGATGAGCAGGTAGGCGCCACCACCGATGACCGCAATGACGGCACCGATACCGGAGATTCCCATCATGGTGTAGGCCATGCCCGGGTAATCGTATGTCAGTGCCGCACCGGCAAAGGTCATGTCCGCAGAACGTCGTGCGACACCCATGGTACCTGCACCCATCATAAACAGGATCAGGATGGTCATGCCACCCCCAAACAGGTAAGGCTGCCACTTGGCCAGCGTGGGCAGAATCATCTTGCGCCGGAACAGGACCGGGATCAGGAAGAAGGTCAGACCCATGAATGTCAGGGTGGTGCCTACCGCTACCGTGGCGTGGAAGTGAGCCGGGACATAAATGGTGTTATGGATGATCAGGTTGATCTGCTCCGTACCCATGACAACGCCCGTGATGCCGCCGATAAAGCCGAAAATGATGATCGAGATAAAGGTGGACGAAAACACCGGGTTATCCCAGGGCGCCTTGCGCAGCCATTCGAATATGCCGCGGGTGTAGCCCTTCGCGCGTTGCGCGACTTCCATGGAGCCCGGCACTGTCAGACCGTGGATCATGCTGGCCAGAACCGCCAGGTACATGGCGTAACTGGTATTGAATATCTTCCATTCGGAACTAACCCCCGGATCCACCAGGATGTGGTGGGCGCTGGCCAGCTGCAGGAAAAAGATGTAGAGCAGGAAAGCGAAACGGCTCACTTTCTCCGACATCGGACGTGCGCCGAATACCAGCCCGGCGACCAGGTACCAGACCGACACATGCGCCGCAACATTGATCTGCTGGGATGAATGCCCCATAGCCCACCAGATGATGCGGTACATTTCCGGATCGATATGGCTGATATAGCCGATTGACCACAGGAAAGTCGGAACCAGGATGATGGCACCACTGGCAATGGTAAATACCGCAATGATGGCGGCCGTCATGGCCCCGAAGGTGACCAGGGGAATGGAACCTTCATAGGTGTGCTCGTCTTTGGCGATGACCAGCGTACCAAAAAATACGAAGCAGCCGATCAGGGCGCCTACCGCAAACAGAATCAGGCCCAGGTAAAAATGCGGTGCTGCCTGCATGGGCACATAGGAGGTCATCATGACACTGGAGTTACCCTGAAAGACGGCTGTATTGGTTGTAACCGCCCCGATAACCATCAGGGCGAACCCCAGCCAGGCCCATCGAGGTGCGGCCAGCCGACACCTCAGCAGTGTCGATGACGCAAAATAGAGAATGGCGATTTCGAAGAAAATGACCCAGAACAGCAGCGCATCGATGCCGTGTGCCGTCAGGAACATGTAGAACTGGCTGGCGGGCAACAGATGCACCGCGGGCCAGCGCGTCAATGCGACGCCAAGCGCCAGCAGGCCGGCCACCAGCAGGGAGACAGCCGCAGCAACCGCGTGGACCTTCATCAGGCTTTCCGCGTTTTTATCGAAAAACAGGCCCGTGTCGGGGCAAAGTCTAAAATTAGACATGTCTCATCACTCCTTCACGTAGATTCTGCCGAGCATGGTGCTATGCCCGATACCACAATATTCGTTACACACCACCCCATATGTACCTGCCACATCGGGCGTGATGTTCAACACCATTTCGTAGCCGGGAATAACCTCCATGTTGATGTTGACGGGTTGCAGGGAAAAACCGTGCTGCCAGTCCATGGAGGACAGATGCAGGCGATAGGTTTTGTCTTTTTCCAGTTCCAGGATGGGCCACCATTGCCACAGTCGCGCCAGCATGTAGACATCGCTGCCGGCCGGCGGGGCGACAACGGGGATCTGCTGATCGGTTTCGGTACGCACGGTGTACTTGTCGATCATGGCCTGGACCTTGGGGCCATACTGGGCCGGTGTGGTCTTGTAGGCCTCGTTGGACAGGTTCTGCTTCCCGAAGACATGCCAGTACGGCATCATAAAAAACAGAATCAGGCACCAGGTGAGAGCGATGGCGATCCAGACGATCTCCTGACGACCAACGGGTTCATTCCACCAGATGCGCTGGGCAGGCGGTAAATAAGTGGTCATAGCTGGGTTCTCCTCCCTGGGAGTTAATTATGGGGCAATGGGTACAGTGACGATTTCCATAATCCCCCAGATAATGTAGAAAACTGCGGGCATTGCGACGCCGATGAAAAGCAGAAGGAACGGGTTTTCCAGCAGGGACTGCATCGCGGGGATACGTTCTTCGTCGGGGTTATTATCATCTGGATCAGCCATGAATTTCTCCTTTGCGAGGGTCTTTGTTACGGGCAGCCTTATCAAAATGCGACCAGCCTGGCGCAATCATCCAGAATACTTATCGATGCATCATTGATGCAGATCAAATGGTCCAAGCTTTTTCATATTAAAATTTATCGCCCCGGCGTTTAGCATGCGCAGGCGGTCAGTCTTTTAACGTAGCCGGAAAGGAATACCCTTAGTGAAAATCAGTGAATTTTTCAGTGCACAGCATCGGGCCTGCGACACGGCGTTTGAGAAAATGGAAGAGGCTATCAGTGGTGATGACTGGCCACTGGCCGAATCCTTATTCGACGAACTGAGCCAGGATACTCAGCAACACTTCTCGAACGAGGAACAGGGGTTGTTCCCTTTATTCGAGGAAAAGACCGGTATGCAGGCTGGACCCACGCAAGTGATGAGGGGTGAACACGTCGAACTCAGGGAACTACTGCAACGCATAGGCGATGCCGTACGGGGTAAGGATCAGGATGAGGCGCTGGGGACGGCGGAAACCTTTTTTCTTTTCCTGCAACAGCACAACGTCAAGGAGGAGCAGGTGCTGTACCCGATGGCGGATCAGGCGCTGCAAGGGTCGTTGCAGGAGTTGTCCGACAAAGTGCCGGGCTTTGAAGCTTCGGAATAGTCGCTGATGTTGATTCTGACCGATGGCAAACCCGCCGACATCGATTGCAAAGATCCTAAGCTGTACATATCATCAGTCGCCAACAGCTTCGCGACCCACAGTTTCACTTCGAATTTTATTCATCTCTTTTCTTACATCTATCGCTACTTCGAGAACCTCGGCAGGCGCACGCACTTTCTCACCCATCTCTTGGCGCAGCGCAACGATCAACGGTCGCTGCATATCAGCTTTGCCAGTATCGGATTCCAGGATTTCCACTAAGCGACCGGCACTAAGACCTGCTCCATACAAGTGCAAGGTAACATTGTAAAAATCCCACAATAAATCAGCATTGATACTTGGTAGCCGGCGATACCAATCTACATATAGATCTGTAACATCAGCGTGATTACCCATAAGGCCACTACTCAATGCCACCGACTTTGCTACTTGTATTTGCAACTCAATAGAACTCTCGCTGGCATAACGCCTAACAATCTCTGCGTAACTTTCGAGCGCCTCATCCGCACGTTCCAACCTGCCTAGCACTATACCACGATTGAACAGTGCTTTGGCGATGTGTTCTTTAAGAGCTGGCTCTTCGATTTTACCAAAACGTTCAATCACCTCAGTATAACTTTCGATTGCTTCGTCTGCTCGATCTAGCAGATCTAACACGAAACCATGATTGAACAGCGCACTAGCGACGGTTTCTTTAAGAGCTGGCTCTTCGGCTTTACCAAAACGCTCAACCACCTCAGTATAACTTTCGAGCTCCTCATCCGAACGTTCCAACCTGCCTAGTGCCGCACCACGATTGAACAGCGCACTGGCGACCAGTTCTTTAAAGGCTGGCTCTTTTGCTTTACCAAAATACTCAACCACCTTAGTATAACTTTCGAGTGCCTCATTTACTCGCTCCAGCTGATCTAGCACTACACCACGATTGAACAGTGCCTTGGCGACGTGTTCTTTAAGAACTGGCTCTTTGGCTTTACCAAAACGCTCAACCACCTCAGTATAACTTTCGAGTTCCTCATCCGCACGTTCCAACCTGCCCAGCACTACACCACGATTGAACAGCGCACTGGCGATATGCTCTTTAATGGCTAACTTTTCGGCTTCGCCAGAGCGTGCGATGACTTCTTCGTAATATACAAGCGACAAAGTGAAGTCCAACTGGTCATAAGCTTTATTCGCCAAAAACATCCTATGCTGCAGCCAATTTCCAGTATCAGCGTCCTCTCCCAACAAATCCTGGCAATCTTCAAAGGACATGTGCACCATCAGGCGCTCGCACGCTGTATCGTCCGAACGTATGGCCAACTGCATGCCCCGCTTGAGCGCTGGAGCCTCGCGAGATTCTTCTAGCATAGTCGTTGCAATAGACTGGAATTCGGAATCTGTATAAAAGACAGCCATAAACATCACCAGTCCTTGTACTACTGCTGCCTCATTACGTTCACGTCTCAGCTTGTAATAGATGCTGTGAAGACGCTCGGTCGCACAGTAGTATTTTCTTTTTCCTTCCGGTTTTACGCTAACCGCTCCTCGACTAACAAGGCGGCGAAGTAGAGAGGAAGTCGGTCGTATATCCATACGTGCTCGTTGTGCCACCTCTCTTGCGGTAACTGCCTGCCACAGATCAAGAACTGCGGTATACACGCGTCGTTCCTTTGGAGGTAAGGCTTCCAGGTGACCACGAAAGTATTCGGTATGATCATCAATCAAGCTGACTAACTCTTCCATTAGTTGTCGCATGGAATGGTGGCGAGAGAAACTTGCGACAAAAATCAGTAAACGTGGACTGCCGCCAGTAAGAATTTCCAGGGGTTTTATTTCCTTTGTCGCAATAGATCGGCCGGTCGCGATCTGCCATAGTTGTTGGCACTCTTTTGTATCCAGCGGGGGTAATGCAATTTCTCGAAACAGCTCAAAAAAAGCCTGATCTACCTCCAATAAACCTTCGAAACGGCTGGTAGCACTAGCTACCAGCATGATGCGTGGCTCGGTCTGCAGGACCTTTCGCAATTTCCAGCCGAAGTTCTTGTCGGCATCGCTTGTCAGGTCTTGCAAATTTTCAATCATCAGCACCAACTGCCGGTTCAGCGAATCGGCTACCTCCAGCACGGCAGCACGGGCACGTTGCTCGAGCTGTGTGTCATCCAAAATTGATGCCAAATCAGCATGTGTGTTTCGTAGTGCTTCAGCTCTGCCCGGATCGGTATCACTTAGCGTATTTGCCAGATGCAGCAGACACTCCAACCAGAAATCGGCAATCCCTAGCACTTCCATGCTTTCTTCCGCGAAGCGAACTGGCAACAGCCAGTCAGACAGCTTGGACTCCCGTCGCAGCTCTGCGGCTACTCTGGCCAATAACATGGTTTTACCTCGCCCTCTGGGCGCCACTACTAAAAGATGCTGGTTAGATTCTGAACTTAGATTTTCTTTAAGAATCTCTATAACAGTTTCGAACTGATGACGGCGAACCACAAACTGGCGAACGATTTCCTCATCGCTCTGCATAGCGCCGGGATTGAATTTACGCAAAGTAGCAGCGCGGGTTATCGAAGCGTTCATCATTTTACTTCTTCGCTAATTCCGCTTTGTTTAAACGATCACATAGTGGTTGATAGTGCCCACGATATCGGGCGCACCACCAATCTTTTAAAAGACGAGACTCAAATCGATATTGATCTTCCTCCTGGCATAAGTACCCATCATGCTGCAAGACATCAAGCACTTCAGTAATACGCTCTTGTACATCTTCAATTAACGGGTTATATAACCGTACCAGACAGGCGCTTGCCTGTTCATCGAAATAGTTTTGTACTGCCGCCTCTGTAAGAATTTCCATCGCTACTTCGTGGGAGTTTTCATCCAAGCCCTCACGGAGTCGTTTTTCGTAATGTGCAAGATCGTTCTGCCCCGAGGGTCCGAGCATCCCGTTGTTATAAAGCCGTTCTACATCTGCAAGGGATATCTGACCATGTTCATGCATGACGGCATCCTCGCGTAGGCGAGTGAAAAATGACTGGACATGGTGGGGGATGCCAATACCCAGCAACTCGTAGACTTCTTTGGGCACTCCAGACTCGAGCTTTATACCGTAGTTATTCGCCAAAGTATGAAAGCACTGTATGCTCGTTTCTTCATCCCATGGCCCAACTCGAAACGGCGGCTCAAGGTGGTTTATTCTGTCGGAAAGACCAAGACGCCGTACCAGAGGTTCCAGGCCAATACTACCGGACACCAGAATGACCAGACGACCATCTGAATGTGTTTGTAACTGACGACGAAACCAACCAAGAAAATGTTCTACCTTAGCCTTGCCTTCTTCGTGCTTGAGTAAGCAAGTGAGGAATATCGGCAATTCATCAATCACGAGCAGAACACGTTGTTTATGATTAGCACAACTGGCGAAAAGTTCGTCACCCCGGCTTTTCCACGAACCGGCATTCAGCCCAGCCCGGATCTTGAGTTTAAAATCGTAGGCGCTGAGCTCCTCGATACTTTCGGTAAAACAGTTTCGCATCTTCTCAGCAAATCGGTTCAGCAGTCCTCGCACGGGATGTCCGGCCTCTACAATTTCAGCAATCAGATCTTCCGGGGTTTCTGCATCTTCCACGTCTGCAAAGAGAAAGGCCCAGCCGTCTTCTTCCAGACGCCGCCCCAATTCGCGAGCGATGCTGGTCTTGCCCATGCGCCGCTGACCTGTAAGCAACACATGGTTACCGTCTTTTACCCGCGACCTGAGCAGGTCCAGTTCATGCCGTCTGTTGAAGAAGTCGCTTCCAACTACCCATCGCCCAGTGGCCGATTTCATCTTTGTCATGGCAACACCCCATTATATTCAACAGATTTGTTGAATCGTATCTTAAACAAAACTGTTGTCAACAAATTTGTTGAAATTACGATGATGGGGTTTTATTAACATTACTGGGTAAAATTATTCGATGAGATGTAATATGCACGCAACTCC